>Ga0210377_10000196_pt1 | contig 58374 bp, 49 predicted proteins | sample PLM4_65_b1redo_FD_155480 | JGI IMG/M metagenome (GOLD analysis project Ga0210377, IMG submission 155480) | Groundwater sediment microbial communities from an aquifer in East River, Colorado, USA - PLM4_65_b1 redo | ecosystem: Environmental > Terrestrial > Soil > Riparian zone | place: USA: East...
GGAGACCCTCCGACGCGCGGGCGGCGCGCTCGCCAAATGGATCGCTAAAAACAAGGTGACCGAAGCGGGCATCGAGACCGCCTCCTTCACGGACCTTGCGCTTGCTCCCGAACAAATCGCCTTTGCCTTCGCTGAAGGGATCCTGCTCGGCTCCTTCCGTTTTGAAAAGCATAAAAGCAAAAAGGAAGAACCCGCTCCCGCAAATATCTACTTCCTCGACGATGACTTGAAACAGGTCATTGAAAGAGCAACGATCATTTGCGATACGACCAATCTTGCGCGTGCCTGGGCACATGAACCTGCCAACATCATCAACCCTGTGACACTCGCCGAGAAGGTTCAAACACTCGCAAAGGAAGAGGGACTCAAATGTACGGTCTTCGATGATAAGCAACTTACCGAAATGGGCGCGGGCGCCCTCGTCGCGGTGGGACAGGGATCCGCCAACCCGTCGCGTCTGATCGTATTGGAGTATCAACCTCCCGCGCTGAGCGGAGACGAAGCGGGGAAAGATACGAGTCCTGTCGCATTGGTAGGGAAAGCCATCACCTTCGACACGGGCGGCTACTCCATCAAATCTGTCGAAGGTATCGTCGGTATGAAATATGATAAATGCGGCGCAATGGCTGTGCTCGGTGCCATCGTCGCGGCAGCGCGTCTAAAACTTAAGACACCAGTTGTGGCGGTGCTTACTGCGGCAGAAAACATGATCTCCGATGTCGCCTACCGCCCGAATGATATTCTGACCACACTCTCCGGCAAAACGGTCGAGATCATCAGCACCGACGCGGAGGGACGGCTTGTGCTCTGCGATGCACTGACCTACGCCCAGCAGCAATTCAAGCCGCGCGCCATGATCAACCTTGCCACACTCACCGGCGGTGTGGTTGTCGCGCTGGGCGATACGCGTGCAGGATTGTTCTCGAACAACGACGAACTCAGCAAGACACTGTTCAACATTGGCGAGAATGTCCATGAAAGACTCTGGCGAATGCCGCTTGATGACGAATATTTCGAACTGCTCAAAAGCGTGGATGCTGATTTCAAAAATTCGGCTGGCCAGCGAAAGGCACATCCCATTGTGGGTGGTATCTTCCTGAAACAATTCGTGAGCGACGAAACGCCCTGGGCACATCTCGACATTGCCGGTGTCTCCGATTGGGACAAGGATATGCCCTACTGCCCCAAAGGTGCCAGCGGATTTGGTGTTCGTCTGCTCGTGGAATACCTGCACGGATTGGAATAAAACCGTAACCTGCCGTTAATCCAAAAAAGTGATTTGCTGATAGAATAAAAAAGAAGAAGCCCTTCATCGGGCTTCTTCCATGTAAATCATAGTGATGACCTTGCACAACGCCGAAAGAGCAGGTCGTCATTATCAAAGGATACCCTGCTTCATGCACTACAACTTCCGCCTGTTCTGGCGCACATTCTACCGCTCGTTCTTTGCTTCCAAAAATACACCCGCCCGCCTCACCCGAAAACGAATTATTTTCCTTACGTTATTCTACCTGGTCTGGCCCATCGGCTCGCTCATCCACTGGTTCTTCTTCTGGCTCGATGACATTCTCTTCCCCGCTCACAAAACGCAACCCATCGAGAAACCGCTCTTCATCCTCGGTAATTTGCGTTCTGGCTCCACATTCCTCCATCGCTTGCTCTCACGCGACTCGGAAACCTTCACAAGCCTGACCACCTGGGATATTTACCTCACCCCGTCTGTGACACAAAAGAAGATCACGCAATTCTTCTCACGCCTCGACAAAAAATATCTTGGTGGTTTTCTGCATCGTGTGCTCTTCGCTTTCGACCGCGCCACATTGGGGAAGATCAAGATCCACCAGATCTCGTTCTTCCAGCCCGAAGAGGACGAAAACATCCACCTGCACATCTGGGATGGCTACTTCGTCACATTCCTCTTCCCTTTCATGGATGAGTTCCCCGATTACCAGCACTTCGATGAAGCGCTTTCACCCGAACATAAACGCCGCATCATGTCGTTCTACAAATCCATGTTGCAGCGTCACATGTATGCCACCGGCAAAAAGTATTTCGTCGCGAAGAATCCCGCTTTCAGCGCCAAGATCGAAACCCTCTTTGAATTCTTCCCTGAAGCCCGCATCATCTACCTCGCCCGCAACCCGCTGGACATGCTCCCCTCCACCGTCTCCTGGATCAACTACGCGCGCCGCCAGTTCACAGAACCAAAAGAGAAATGGTTGTATCTGGATGAGATCGTGGATATGACCAAACACTGGTATGCACATCCACTTCAATATCTGGATTCGCATCCCTCCCCCCGGCACCTGATCCTGAACTACGACGATCTGATCCAACGCCCGGAAGCGGTCCTGCGCGCGTTCTACGAGCAGTTCGGCTACCCCGATAAACCCGGTCTTGATATCATCGTGGATGAAGCCGTCAAGGAGACCCTCACTTTCAACAGTGACCACGTCTACTCCTACGAAGATATGGGCTTCACCCGCGAAATGATCATCGAAATGTATGCCTATATTTTTGAGCGTTTCGGCTTTGACAAGCGTGAGCCGATCCACTCGAAAGCTGAGAAACAAGAAACGCACATTCCCGCAACGGATTAAATAAACTGCCCGAAGGAAATTTCCTTCGGGCAGAATTTTTATCAGGAAGATTTCTTCGCTCGCGTCGTGGGTTTCCTTGTCGTGCGGACTTCCGGCGAACCGTCGGTCGCCTCAGGTACGGGCTTTTTCGCCGCTGCACGTTTTACAGTTGTCGTTCGTGGCTTTGTCGAGGTGGTCTTCCGGGCAGGTTTGACTACCGGGATTTCCTCTTCATCCTCCAGGGATTCCTCAACCGGTTTACTGACCTGTGTGGAAAGCTGGTAATCTTCTTCCCAGTCTTCGGCAATTTGCAGGTTGATCGCCTTGTAACGTGCCATCAACATGATGGCACCGGTGACTGCCATCAATGCCGCGGCTATGCTCGAATAGCTGATGCCCAATCCATCGATCTTGGGTTGGTCGGGGCGGAAGAATTCGATGATCACTCGTCCAAAACCTGCCAGCAACAACCAGGCAGAGAATAACGCGCCCGGTTTGAGATCCTTCTCATACCGCCGCGACAGCCACAGGAGGAGTCCCGCCGCGAAAAAGTTCCAGAGCATTTCGTAGGCAAAGGTCGGGTGGAAGCGGGTCGTCTCCAAATACTTTAGAATTTCCGCTGAAGAGCGACCTTGAACTTCGAATGGTACCTGATACTGACCATATGTTGGGTAAATCCGAAGCCCCCAGGGGAGCGTTGTCGGGGGACCATACAATTCCTGATTGATAAAGTTCGCGATACGCCCAATTGCCTGACCAACCAGCATGGCGGGTCCGGCAGCATCGAGGAATACCCAAGGATCGAGCTTATTCCAGCGAAGATAAGTTAATAATGCAATTCCACCAAATAACAGACCGCCAAAGATATGCAACCCGCCATTCCATATTCTGACGATCTCCATGGGGTTTTGGGTATAGGTGGTATCGCCACCCAGAATCGCATTTACCACAAACCACAACCGGGCACCAATGATGCCCGGAAACAGGATCCAGACCAGTGCATCCCAGATCAAGTCACTGTTCTCGCCGCGACGCTTGAGCGCGCGTTCGACCATCAGCGAACCAACAATGATCCCAACCATGACAATCACGCCATACCAGCGCACGGGCCAGGCGAGATCGCCAATCCTTATTGTAAAGATAATAGGGTTAATCATGTACACCTCTGAGGAATAATTTCTGGGGATTATAAACCAGTTGATGGGAAATAATTCAAACCCAATCACGAGACAATCCCAGGGATGATTTGGTCAAAGATAGTTTTTGGATATGTTCATTTATGTAAAAATTTTTGGACGTAAGCGAGAGCAATTCGTTTATTACATCTGTCACCTTTCATTTGTGATAATTTGCACATCACGCTATAATCGGATTGCTTACAATGGGAATCAACGTTTACTTAATTGGTAAACGTTTGCAGAGACGCCGAATGCTCAAGATCAACCGTCAAACCGATTACGCAGTCAGAGTAGTCCTTGCCCTCGCCAAACGCGGCGAGGGAATACGTCTTTCCAGTGCAGAGATACAGCAGGAAATGTTGATCCCCAAAGCATTCATGTCCCGTATCGTTGCGCAGTTATCCCGCGAGGGGCTGATCAACACCTTCCCCGGCCGTGATGGCGGCTTGACACTCCCCCGCCCCGCCTCGCAGATCACACTCAAGGATGTGGTGGAGGCGTTCGAGGGGCCGATCCTCCTTTCGGAGTGTATGCAAGTAAAGGGTGAAGATGATTGCCCGTTCCTGTCCAATTGCCCAGTCCGCTCGAAGTGGGGACGCGTGCAGGTGGCGATGTTGCGGGAGATGGCATCCATTACATTTGAAGATTTGGTAGAAGAAGCGCTTGGCATCCCAATGGCGATGCCAGGTTTGGTTAAGTAACTCGTACGCCCGGAGGGCGCGTACATATTTTTTGAAGGAGAGTCTATGGATCCCGTTACACTTTCTCGATTGCAATTTGCTCTCACCACCATCTATCACTGGCTGTTCGTTCCGCTGACGCTGGGGCTGGGATGGTTCGTGGCGTTCATGCAAACTCCTTTTTACCAGACCAAGGATGAGACCTGGCACAAGATGTCCAAATTCTGGGGTAAATTGTTCCTGATCAACTTCGCCATTGGCGTGGTGACAGGTATCGTGCAGGAGTTCCAGTTCGGCATGAATTGGAGTGAATACTCCCGCTATGTCGGCGATATCTTTGGCGCGCCGCTTGCGATTGAAGCCTTGCTGGCATTCTTCCTGGAATCCACCTTCCTTGGTGTATGGGTTTTCGGGGAGGGACGCGTTCCCGAAAAAGTTCATCTTGCTTCGATCTGGCTCGTCGCGATCGGCTCAAATCTCTCGGCCTTGTGGATCCTTCTTGCCAATGGCTGGATGCAACACCCAGTCGGCTATGTGATCAATGAAGCCAATGGTCGCGCAGAACTGGTGAACTTTTTTGCCCTGATCGGCAACCCCAAAGGCTGGATCTTCTTCTGGCACACCATTTCTGATGGGCTGGCGATGGCAGCTTTCATGGTCCTGGCTGTCAGTGCGTATCACCTGGCCCGCAAACAGAATGTGGAATTCTTCAAGCGTTCGTTCCAGATGGGCGCCCTGGTTGGTTTGATCGCCAGTGTGTTGATTTTCCTTGGTGGACACACAATGGGACAGTTCATGTTCGAAAACCAACCGATGAAATTCTCGGCAATCGAGGCCCACTGGGAGACCTCGCAACCCGCCGACTTCTCGATTCTCACCATCGGTGACCTGACCGGCAAGCGTGAAGTCTGGTCGATCCGCACCAGCCAGATCGGCATTCCGGGCGTGCTCAGCTTCCTGGCTTGCAACAACTTCGACTGTGAAGTAAAAGGCGTCAATGAACTCCAGGCAGAAGCTGAGTCCCAATATGGTCCCGGCGATTACATCCCGTTGATGGTTGTCACCTACTGGACCTTCCGCATCATGATGACCTTTGGCTTTATCATGATGGGTGCTTCTGCATGGTTCCTGTATGCCACCTGCCGCAAAGATTATGAAAACGCCAGGTGGCTGAAATTGGTGCCGTTTGGAGCGCTTGCCTTGCCGTATCTCGCCAACGCCAGCGGCTGGATCCTGACCGAAATGGGACGCCAACCCTGGATCGTCTACGGCTTGCTCAAGGTGCAGGATGCGGTCTCCCCGAATCTCACCACCCTTGACCTGCTTATCTCCCTGATCGGCTACACGGTCGTTTACGGCTCACTGGCGGTTGCCATGGTCAAACTCATGCTCAAGTACGCCAAAGCTGGACCCGATGCCGCCATGCACGAATCTGTTGACGTTGCTCCCACCCTTGTCGGCGCGGACGACTAATCCGGAGGCCCAACATGTCTTACGAATTTCTCCAAATCCTTTGGTTTATCCTGATCGCCGTATTATGGATCGGTTTCTACTTCCTGGAAGGCTTCGATTTCGGCGTGGGAATGCTCCTGCCCTTCCTCGGTAAAAAAGATGAAGAACGCCGCGCCATCATCAATTCCATAGGTTCCGTCTGGGATGGCAATGAAGTCTGGCTTCTCACTGCCGGTGGTGCAACCTTTGCGGCTTTCCCGCACTGGTATGCCACCATGTTCAGCGGTTTCTATCTGCCCCTATTCCTTCTTCTAGTCGGCTTGATCCTGCGTGGTATCTCCTTTGAGTACCGCTCCAAGGACCCTGCCCCCGCTTGGCGTAATCGCTTCGATTGGATGATCGCCCTCGGCTCCTTCCTTGCTGCGCTCCTGCTTGGCACGGCGTTTGCCAACCTCGCCAAGGGTGTTCCGATCGGTGCGGATATGAATTACGTCAGCCCGAACGGCATCATGACCACCATCGGACTGCTCAATCCCTTCGGTTTGATCGGCGGGCTGACAACTGTTGCCGTCTTCCTCCTGCATGGTGCCAATTTCCTGTCCCTCAAATTGGAGGGAGAGTTGCGCGAGCGTGCACGCGCCTTTGCGAAGAAGCTTTACATCTTTGCTGCAATCATGGTGGTGCTGCTGGCGGTTACCACCTATATCTACACTGACATCCTTTCCAAGATCGGCGTCAACCCCGGTGTAATACCCATCGTCTCAGCGATTGCATTGCTGGCTTCCATCTACTTCATCAACCGCAAGATGGAAGGCTGGGCATTCATTACAGTATCGCTCCACATCGTTCTGACTCAGGTCGCCTTCTTCACCCTGATGTTCCCTCGCGTGATGGTCTCCAGTCTCAACCCTGATTGGTCTCTTACCATCTACAACGCTTCCTCATCGCAATACACACTTACGGTCATGTCCATCATCGCTTTGATCTTCGTCCCGATCGTGCTCGCCTATCAAGGCTGGACGTACTACATGTTCCGCAAGCGCATCAGCACCGATAAGAAAGAACTGGTCTATTAAGCCAGCATAGTCTGTATAATTGGAAGGCTGAAGGTTCCACACCCTCAACCTTCCAATTTTTTATCTCACCTGACACCCTTATATGCATCGCAGATTGCTTACCCTTACCCGTGACACTCGCTTTCCCCTGCTCTTAACGATTCTTTCCGGACTTTTAGCTGGTCTGTTGACGATAGCCCAAGCCTATCTCGTCAGCAGTACCGTTAACGGAGTCTTCCTCGAGGGTCAAACTCTCGCTGAAGTTTTTCATTGGCTGAATCTGATCCTGCTTGTCATTTCCGGGCGCGCGATCCTGACCTGGGTCAACGAAGTCAGCGCCAACGCGGTCGCCGTGAAGATCAAAACCGATCTGCGCGAACGACTCTTCAATCACATCTTGAATCTCGGTCCCACCTACACGCGCGGACAACGTACCGGCGAATTGACTACTACCGCGATCGAAGGCATCGAAGCACTGGATGCTTATTACAGCCAGTACCTCCCCCAACTCGTTATTTCAACACTTATCCCAGTCAGCATCCTCATCTTTGTCTTCCCCATGGACTTGTTATCGGGGATCATCCTGCTCGTCACCGCGCCGTTGATTCCCTTCTTTATGATCATGATCGGCAAGGGCGCGGAAATTGTCACCAAGCGTCAATACGAGACCTTATCGCGTTTATCCGCCCACTTCCTCGACAGCCTGCAAGGACTGACCACACTCAAGTTATTTGGGCGCAGTAAGGCTCATGCCAAAAATATTAAAAAGGTCAGCAATCAATTCCGAGATACCACACTCGGAGTTTTGCGCATTACATTCCTTTCCGCTCTCGCACTTGAATTACTTGCAACGCTCAGCACCGCCATTATCGCCGTTGAGATCGGTTTCCGCTTGCTCTACGCCAGAATGGAATTCCGCGAAGCCTTCTTCCTACTCATCCTAGCGCCAGAGTTTTACATGCCGTTACGCATGCTTGGTGCGCGCTTCCATGCAGGCATGTCTGGTACGACTGCCGCGAAGAGGATTTTTCAGATCCTGGATATACCCATCACCCGTAGTGACGACTTTAGTCGTCAATCAGCGACTGAAGTCGCTACTACTCTTGAATCCATAAAGTTTGAAAACGTTTCTTTCACCTATCCCGATGAAACAACCCCTGCATTGGAAAATGTAAACCTGCAAATAAACGCCGGACAAAATATCGCCCTGGTTGGCGCCAGCGGCGCAGGGAAATCCACGCTCGTCAACCTCCTGCTCGGTTTCATCCATCCAACATCTGGGCAAATCATTACTCATCCTTCCTCCCGCGAAGCGATCCTTTATCCTTCCATTTCCTGGGTCCCTCAACGCCCACATTTATTTCACGACACACTTTCAGCCAACGTCCGTCTCGGCAAACCGGATGCAACGGACGAAGAAGTTATCGAAGCTGCCAAAGCTGCGCACCTGCATGAATTTATCGAAACGCTTCCCGATAAATATGAAACGGTCATTGGCGAAAGTGGAGCACGTCTCAGTGGGGGACAGGCGCAACGTCTCGCACTAGCACGTGCCTTTCTGAAAAACTCACCACTCCTCATTCTCGATGAGCCCACTTCCAGCCTGGATCCTAAGACCGAATCCCTGCTCGAAGAATCCACGCGCCGCCTTATGCAGGGACGCACTGTCTTCACCATCGCACATCGCCTGAACACCATTTTCAAAGCGGATCAGATCATTGTGCTCGAAGCAGGTCGCATCGTTGAACAAGGCACCCACCGCGAATTGCTCGATCAAAATGGCGTCTATGCGGCGATGGTAAAAGCGTATGAAATAACAGAGTCAAACGTCGAACGTCAAACGTCAAACGATAAAACTGACTTTCGACCTTCGACGTTAGACGTTCGACCAATCACTAATCATCAAACACCAACCACCAGTTCCAAAAAATTTCCCGTTATTTGGCGATTACTTCAATTCCTCAACGGTTCGTGGAACTGGGTCGCAATTTCCATTCTGCTGAGCACACTCACCATTGGTTCAAGCGTCGCGCTCATTGGCACATCGGCGTGGCTCATCTCCACTGCCGCGCTTCATCCGTCCATCGCGGATCTAGGCGTCTCGGTGGTTGGCGTGCGCTTCTTCGGACTCAGCCGCGGCGTCTTCCGTTATCTCGAACGGCTCGTCTCACATAACGTCACCTTCCGCTTGCTCGCTCGCCTGCGCGTCTGGTTCTATGAAAAGCTCGAACCCCTCGCCCCTGCCCGCTTGATGGAATACAAAAGCGGCGACCTGTTGGCGCGCGTCATCGGTGATGTAGAGACTCTGGAAAATTTTTACGTCCGCGTGATCTCACCCACATTGACCGCTGTGGCGATCGCAGTTTTCGTATCAATCTTCTTCGCTTCCTTCTACCCGACCATTGCTTTTGTCCTCCTTGGCTTTTTCTTCACCTTGGGTTTGGTCCTGCCACTCCTCTCCCAACTTGTCAGCCGCACGCCGGGACGGAAACTCATTACCCAACGCGCCGATATCCAATCCCAACTCGTGGATGGGATTCAAGGGCTGGCAGACCTGCTCGCCTTTGGTCGCGCCAAAGACCGTGCAGATCAAATTGCATCCACTGGCAAACAATATGGCGCAACACAAAAGCAGATGGCGCGCATCAGCGGTATCCATTCTGCGCTGGGAACATTGTTGACCAATCTGGGTCTATGGCTTGTCCTGTTGCTAGTCATCCCACAAGTGACCGCGGGAAACATCAAAGGCGTGATGCTTGGAACTTTTGCGCTGATGACATTCGCTTCGTTCGAAGCGGTCAATCCCCTGCCCCTCGCTGCGCAGATGTGGAATGCCTCCCGCGAAGCCGCGCAGAGACTCTTCGAGGTCGTGGACGCGGAACCGGCAGTGAATGATGTCAAAGGGAAAAAAATCGAGATCGGCGCCTCTGCCGCCATCCAATTTTCCAATCTTACGTTTGGATACCCGGACCAGTCCACTCCAGCGTTACAGGATGTAACTTTCACCGTGCCTGATGGGAAATCGGTTGCCATTGTCGGTCCGAGCGGCGCAGGGAAAAGCACCCTCGCGAGTCTATTGCTCCGTTTCTGGGAATACGAATCAGGCGAGATCCGTCTGGGCGGGGAATCGCTCCGGTCGCTGAATCAGGACGAGGTCCGGAAGAGATGCGCTCTCGTCTCGCAGAACAGCTATTTCTTCAACACCAGCATCCGGGAAAATCTGAGGCTGGCGCTCCCAACCATGAGCCAGGCCGAAATGGAAGCCGCCACGCGCGCGGCACATATCAATGAATTTGTCACGAATCTACCCAAAGGATATGACACCTTTATTGGGGAGCAGGGTTTAAGATTGTCAGGAGGTGAACGTCAGCGGCTGGCAATTGCGCGAATGTTGTTGAGGGATGCGCCAGTCATGATCTTCGACGAACCCACTGCAAATCTCGACCCGATAACAGAAAAGCAGGTGCTTGAGACGCTCTTTGAGACGATGCGCGGAAAAACATCCCTGCTCATCACCCACCGGCTGGTCAGACTGGAGAATGTCGACGAGATCCTGGTGATGGACCATGGCAGGATCGTGGAGCGCGGCAGGCATGATGAATTACTGGCACGCGGAGGGTTATACCGCCGTTTATGGGACTTGCAAAACCAAATCCTTGATAAGGATATAAAAAGGTAAAATTGTGACATGCGCACATTCGAACTAAATATCTTCATTGACCGCCCTCGGAACGAAGTCTATGATCATGTTTCAGAACCGATCAATATGATTGGGCTCCTCCCGCGTCTTGCAACGATCGACATCCTAAAAGAGCAAAAGGATGCAAACGGGGTTATCCTGCGTCCTTTTTACACCCTGGAAACCTTCCGCTGGGCGGGCATCCCGGTTTTCCGAAACCGCGTTTATACCGTGGTCCACCTGACCAGACCCAGGGATGAAATGGAATTTCATGTGTTCAGCAAGCCCAACATAAACATCATCTTCAGGTATTTCTTCAATGAAGATGACGAGAACAGGACCCATTTGATCCAAAGAGTGACCTTCGAAAAGGTCGGCAAAATACTGGAAAACTTTGTTTTCGATCATGCACTCACCGCCCAACGAGCATTTCTCACAAATTTGAAAGTTAGGCTCGAAAAGATGTAACCTACTCTGCTTGCATTGAAAATTTGAACATGCTATAATAATGGCAACTCCCCCGTTGCTTTACAGACTCTTTATTGTGTAATCCGTTGCACGGCGATTCAACCTGCACGGGTTCCTCGTGACATGAACTTGGAAGAAAATCCTCAACCCCCAACAACCTAAGGGAATTTCCCCAACCTGCCCATCTCCCATGGATGGCGGTTTGGTTTGCATTCAAAAAACATCATCCCACCCCAAATCGAGAATAGAAAATGAAAATACTTGAACTTGAGAACGAACCTCTTTCAAAACTGCGCGGTATGGCAAAGACGCTGAACATCCCCAATGCCAACCGCCTGAAGAAAGAGACACTTGCCATGATGATCCGTGAAGCAGAGGCGCAGAGGGAAGGCATCGAACTGCGCGGCGGCATTCTGGAGATCATGAGCGAAGGCATTGGCTTCCTGCGAGCCACCAACTACAGGATCAGCGACCAGGATGTCTACGTCTCGCAGGCACAGCTCCGCCGCCACGAATTGCGGGCAGGAGACCTGGTGATCGGACAGGTGCGACCGCCGCGTGAGAGCGAACGTCATTTTGGATTATTGAAGGTCGAATCGATCAACGGCGTGGACCCCGAAGATGCCACCCGCCGACCGATATTCGAGAACCTCACCCCGATCTTCCCGGATAAACGTTTCGACCTCGAAACCGACCACGACACGCTCGCCCCTCGTTTGATCAACGTGATCGCTCCCATCGGTAGAGGGCAACGAGGCCTGATCGTATCACCTCCCAAAGCGGGGAAAACCACAATTCTCAAGCAGATCGCGAACTCCATTTCAACCAAATATCCAGATGTACATTTGATCGTGGCGCTCATCGGTGAGCGTCCTGAAGAAGTGACAGATATGGACCGCTCGGTGGATGCCGAAGTGGTGGCTTCCACGTTCGACGAGCCGGTGACTTCGCACGTCCGTACGGCGGAACTCGCCTTAGAGCGCGCTAAGAGATTGGTGGAGATCGGCCGCCACGTGGTAATCTTGATGGACTCGATCACCCGCCTCGCCCGTGCTTATAATCTCGTTGTCAATCCATCCGGGCGCACACTCTCGGGCGGCATGGACCCCTCGGCGTTGTACCCGCCCAAGCGTTTCTTTGGTGCGGCACGCAACATCGAAGAAGGCGGCTCATTGACCATCATTGCGACCTGCCTTGTGGATACCGGCTCGCGCCTCGACGATGTGGTCTATGAAGAGTTCAAAGGTACAGGCAATATGGAATTGCACCTTTCCCGCAAACTGCAGGAACGACGCATCTATCCGGCGGTGGATATCGAACGCTCCTCCACGCGTCGCGAGGACCTTTTGCTTGGTCCTGATCTGTTGCAGCGTGTCTGGCTGATGCGCCGCATGTTCATCCAGATGATCACCCAGCAGCCACAAGGTGCAGGCATGGACAATTCCGTCGCCACCGAAGCCATCATTACCCGCCTTGACCGTGCCCGGAACAACCAGGAATTCCTCGAGAATCTCGGAAGGGATGATTAATTAGTTTGTCATTATGAGGGCAAAGCCCGAAGCAATCTCCTCTTCAACAGAGAGACTGCTTCGTGGCGCTAAAACGCCACTCGCAGAGACTTAGAAAATAGAATGTCCAAACTCACATCGATCTTTAAGAACAATCTCTTTAACGTCATTAGCTGGTCTGTCACGATCGTGCTCGTGGCGGGACTCATCGGCAGCGCGTTGATGTGGAAACAATCCACATCCACGGTGCAGGCGCTCGCGCCCGAGCCGACTGCCGCCCCAGATGAGGAACAACCTCAGGTTGTGATGCCAGCTTTGGAGGCGTCTGAAGCGTTCTCGTCCATTGAACGGGAAATCCAGATCAAGACGAACGTCCCCGCGGATAAACCGCGTTATAAACCTGTCGATTACCGCGTTTCGCGTGGTGATGCCATCTTTGCCATTGCTGAATCCTTTAAACTCAAACCCGAAACCGTGTTGTGGGCGAATTATGATGTTTTACAGGATGACCCGCACAGCCTCGCGCCGGGCATGGTTTTGAAGATCCCGCCGACGGATGGTATTTATTACCAATGGAAGGAAAACGACACCCTGGATAAGGTTGCCAATGAGTTCAAGGCGAACATCGACGATATCCTGAACTATCCGGGGAATGATATTGATCTGACCGACCCCAAGATCGAATCGGGTTCATGGGTGATGGTACCGGGCGGCGAACGCGAGTTCGTGCAATGGATCGTCCCCACTGTGGCACGCGGTTCATCCGGCACATCACCTACAAACCAGAATTCATGTCCCGGCGGCGCGGTGGGTGGCGGCGGTTTTTCGTGGCCCGCCGACAATCATTTCCTGTCTGGTAATGATTATTGGTCCGGGCATCTCGGCATTGACATCTCTGCCGGGGCTGGCGCTCCTGTATATGCGGCAGATAGCGGCGTGGTAACAATGGCGCAGGGCGGTTACAACTATGGCTATGGCAACGTTATCCAGATCGATCATGGCAATGGCTATTCAACACTGTATGCGCACTTAAGCGTGATCGGTGTGGGCCTTTGTGATAGCGTTGGCGCGGGTCAATGGATCGGCTCATCCGGTAGCACAGGCAACTCACAGGGTGCGCACCTGCATTTCGAGGTCCGCCAGAACGGTGGCTTCATCAACCCCTGGTTCGTATTGCCGTAAACAAAGCTGCTTCGATGGATCAAAACGAACTCAATAAACTACTCTCGAAATTAAAACTGGGAAGCGTCCGTTATTTCGATTCACTCGGCTCAACCAACGATGAGGCGCTTGCGTGGGCGACCAGCGGCGCCAGGGATATGTCACTGATCGTTTCGGATGAACAAACGATGGGGCGAGGCAGATACGACCGTCCCTGGTTCACGCCTCCCGGAAGTGCCCTTGCTTTCAGCCTGATCCTCCATCCATCTGCGGATGAAAGACCGCATCTTTCCCGACTTGTAGGTCTGGCCGCGTTATCGATTGCCAAATCCCTGCAGACGCGTGGACTCTACCCGGAGGTCAAGTGGCCCAACGATGTTCTCTTGAACCGTCGTAAAGTTGCCGGCGTGTTGATCGAACTGGTATGGTCGGGGGAGGACGTTGAAAACGTTGTTCTGGGAATCGGCGTCAACATTACGAAACGCTCTATCCCTTCGACGGACATCCTGCGCTTCCCTGCCACCAGCCTGGAGGATGCCCTGGGTCGCCCCGTGGAACGCGCGGAAGTTCTGTACGATATTCTCGACGCGTTCATTACTTTGCGCCCTCAACTTGGAACAGATGCCTTGATCAAGCAATGGGAAAGTGTGCTTGCGTATCAAGGCCGGCAGGTGCAGGTGGATATGGGTGGTGGGCAGATGGTCACCGGCAGGGTGGTCGGGTTGGAATCGGATGGAAGTTTGAAATTGCGCGAAGAGAATGGCAAATCGGTGACAGTACGCTTCGGGGATGTTCGCCTGCGTCCCTTCGCATGATATACTCTGGCTTGAGGTAAATATGTTTGATAATTTACGCGACTCTGCAGAATCATCCTTCTACGAAGAGGAACCGAATGATCTTTACAAGGAGCCGGAAGCCAAACCTGCTTCTTCACGCGCACCCAAAAGAAGGCGCAGTGGTTCCCGTTTTCTTGGTATGAATGCGCAACAGCGATTTATTCTCTCTTTGATGCTGATGTTCACGGTCTGCATCATGGGAACGCTGGCAATGTTCATCCTCGGAAAGATGTCACTGTAATCCCCTGGTAGTAGAAAAAATAACGGCGACCACCAAAATGGTGGTCGCCGTTTTGATTTAATTTCCAGGACTATATCAACTGAGGTTGCGGTTCCACTTTCTCTTCTTCGCTTATTTGAGCGCCCGCGCGTTTCAAATCCTCGGCAGAGATGCGCGCAACGGAGGCGACATAATCACCCTCCTGTGGTTTGATAAGATGCACGCCTTTTGTGGAGCGTCCTGCCTGCTTGACGGTTTTATTCTTGATGCGGATCGCAACACCATTTGCGGTAATGATTGTCAGGTCATCATCCTGCTGCACAACGCGTGCGGCAACGATCTTCCCGATCTCTTTCAAAGCTTTTTGATCGATCGTGGATATACCGCCCGTGGCGCGTCCCTTGGCGGAATATTCTTTCAAAGGTGTCTGCTTGCCAAATCCAGTGGATGTCACGACAAGCAACGCACCATCTTTTTCCACAACATCCATGCTTGTGACGGCGTCATCCTTTTTGAGTCTGATAGCCTGCACACCTGCGGCCTGGCGTCCCATCGAGCGGACTTTTGTCTCGCTGAAGCGCAGGGCTTGTCCGTTCATGGTCACGAAGATTACCTCGTCCTTGCCGCTGGTCACACGCGCCCAGCCCAGTTGGTCACCTTCCTCCAGGGTCATGGCGATCAAGCCCGAGGGGCGGACGGAGGCGAATTCCTCCATTACCACGCGCTTCACCTTGCCACGGACAGTCGCCATCATGCAGTATCCGTGTGCAGAGAAATCAGAGACAGCGATCGCGGCAGTGACGCGTTCGTTGGCGTCGAGTGAGAGCACGTTGACCAGCGGGATACCCTTCGCGGTACGGTCGGCATCGGGGATCTGATAGACCTTTTCGGAATAGACCTTGCCCTTATCGGAGAAGAACAGCATCGTGTCCAGGCTTCGGGCCGGGATAAGCGCAACGACCTCATCCTCATCCTTGGTGGTGTGCCCCATCACCCCGCGCCCGCCGCGGCTCTGCGACCGGAACGCGGATGCTGCCACACGTTTGATATAGCCGCGCTCGGTGAGACTGATGAGCACCGCCTCGTCCTGAACGAGGTCGGCTTCACTGAGTTCCTCCTTGGCATCGCTGGCGATGCGCGTACGGCGGTCATCACCATATTTTTCGGCGAGGTCACGCATATCATCCTGAATAATCGCAAGGATCTTCTTCGGGTGGGCGAGCAGATCTTCTAAATATGCGATCTGCTGGGCAACCTGCTTGTGCTCCTCTTCGATCTTCCAGCGCTCGAGGGCGGCGAGCCGGCGTAATTGCATATCCAGGATCGCCTGCGCCTGTAATTCGCTCAATTTGAAGCGGGTGATCAAGTTTGCCTTGGCGGCGTCAGCATCCTCGGATTCTCGGATGGTCTTGATGACCGCGTCGAGGTTATTCAGCGCGATCAAATACCCGTCCAGGATGTGCTGGCGCGCACGCGCCTTTGCCAGTTCAAAATTCGTGCGACGGACAATGACCGTCTGCCTGTGTTCGATGAATATCTGCAGAGCACGCTTGAGTGACAGGGTGCGCGGTTCGCCGTCCACGAGGGCAAGCAGTTGCACACCGAACGTGGTCTGAAGGGATGTGTATTTGTATAGCTGATTCAGGACTTTCTTTGGCTGGGCGCCGCGTTTGAGCTCGATCACAATGCTCATGCCGCGCTGGTCTGATTCGTCGCGCAGGTCTGAGATCTGGTCGATCTTGTCTTCGCGCACCAGTTCCGCGATGCGTTCGATCAAGGTCGTTTTGTTGACCTGATAGGGGATCTCGGTGATGACAATATCGTGTCTGCCACTTCGCGTTTCTTCAATATGAGCCATACCACGAACAACCAAACGCCCCCTGCCCGTTCCATAGGCGGACTCGATCCCCTCGTGCCCCACAATAATTCCGCCGGTGGGGAAGTCCGGTCCATGAATGTGCTTCATCAACGCTTCCAGCGGGATGTCGTCCATCGTTTCGTAGTTATCGATCAGGAAGATGATGGCGTTCGTCAATTCACGGAGGTTATGTGGCGGGATGTTGGTTGCCATGCCGACAGCGATACCGGAGGTGCCGTTGAGGAGCATATTCGGCACACGAGCGGGCAAAACCAGCGGCTCCTCGAGCGTATCATCAAAGTTGGGACCGAAATCGACTGTATCCTTGTCGAGGTCAGCGAGAAGTTCCTCCGCCATTTTCTGCAGGCGGGCTTCGGTATAACGCATGGCGGCGGGAGCATCGCCATCCACCGAGCCGAAGTTGCCCTGTCCGTCTACCAGAAGGTAACGCATGGAAAAATCCTGCGCCATGCGCGCCATCGTCTCGTAGACCGCCGAATCGCCGTGCGGGTGGAATTTGCCGAGCACCTCACCCACGATACGGGCAGACTTCTTGTAAGCCGTGTTCGACCGAATGCCCAGTTCCGACATGGCATACAAAATACGGCGATGGACCGGTTTCAGCCCGTCGCGGGCATCGGGCAGGGCGCGCGCCACGATCACGCTCATGGCGTAATCGAGGTAGGCGTCCCGCATCTGGGTATCAATGTCAACTTGTTGGATATTGCCTGTGTTTATTGGGGTTTCTTCGACCATGGAATTCTCTTTGAAGGGGATAAACTGGCATAAAAAAGACACGAAGAAGATTTCTGCGACTCCGCGTCTTAACTAATGAAGAACATGCCTGAATTTACTCTAATTATACCACCTATCTTCCCCCAGTTTTTGAACCACAAAGCCTGCCTGGAGTAAATTTGTAGCCACAGATTTACCCTACGGGCACGATGTCACTGATTCACACAAATTTTTAAAATCATTCCGCAAAAATCCGTGCAACACCTTCACTTACGCCAGGTGCAAGTGTCCGCGGCAATGTTTTTAGATCATAACCAAACAAAAAGACCCGCCTCTCAGCGAGTCTCTTTCAGGGAAGTTCCAGTGCCGAAGGAGGGACTTGAACCCTCATGAGATTGCTCTCACTACGCCCTGAACGTAGCGCGTCTGCCAATTCCGCCACTTCGGCATTTCGTATGGCGGAGTGTATTTTATCTCAAAGGCGGGTTTTGTCAACACAAAGGGTGATCGTAATTATTTCAAGTTGCTCCCATGGCTGAAAAACTATAAACACGTCACCTTCCCAAAGGCCACAACATATAAATAATAGGAGAAATAGGTGATTTTTATTTTAGAACGGATGTACTACAATAGCATTGTGCATTAAATTACATAGAAGTTGAAACGACATTACGGGTTTCCCAGAATAGAAGCCCGTGATTGATGCATATAAAATGTTTGCAACTTATCTTCGGTACAACCGTATAAAAACTGGAACAAAATTAAAAGTTTTACGTCATGTATATAACCCAGACAGTGCAAAGTTTGAAAAATCAGTACTGTTAGGGGATACAACCTTTGTGATCGAAAGAGGTTTAATCAGTTGTACACAATGAAAGGAGAGAGGCCTATGTTTGTCGCAGCAGTTATCATCTGCTTGCTCGTGTTCGCCGCACTGGCAAGCGCAGACTTGCTCGTTTCGAATATCAATTCGGACGAGTTAAGCAATATGGGTGTGGAGAAGAAATCATGATGGATGATACCCACATTCCATAGCCCGATGCTGAGCGATCAGTGTCGGGCGTTTTTTATTTAAACGGGGGCAACTTCCGACTGGGAACGAAGAAGCGGGGCACTAATCCACAAGGTATAATGGAGAAAAATTTCACACAGGAAGCATCCATGGACTTCTCCCTCTCCCCTGAACATCAAATGGCGCAGAAAATGGTACGCGACTTCGTCCAAAAGGAGATCGCACCCGTCATCAAGGAATATGACCGCAAACAGGAGCCGATCCCGTTCATGCTCAAACGCATGGGCGAACTGGGCATTCTCGGACTCCCTTTCCCCGTTCGTTATGGCGGGCAAGGCATGGACTACCTCGCCTGGGGGCTTGCCTGCGAGGAACTCGAAGCCATGGACACACACCTGCGCGTGGTCATGTCTGTGCATACAGGGCTGTGTGGGATGACGCTCTTGCAATGGGGCACAGAGGAGCAGAAGCAGAAGTTTCTCGTGCCGCTGGCAAAAGGCGAAAAGATCGGATGCGGCGCATTCACCGAACCCGGTATGGGGTCGGATGTGGCGGCGATGAGGACCGCTGCCAAACGGGACGGGGATTTCTACATCCTGAACGGCGAAAAGATGTGGATCTCGCTCGCCTCCAAAGCGGACCTGGCGCTTGTCACCGTCAAAACGAACCCTTCTACCCGGAAGGTTTCCGAAGGGCTTTCTTCGTTCATCGTTGACTTGCACAGCGAAGGTGTAAAGACTGGCGACCTGCACGGCAAACTCGGCGTGCGCGCCGGCTCCACTGGCTGGATCTCGTTCACGGATGTGAAAGTGCCTGTGGCGAACCGCATCGGCGAGGAAGGCGAGGGATTCAAGATCACGATGTCCGGTTTCGACCACGGACGCTACACCGTGGCATCCGGTGCGACAGGCATTGTCCGTGCATCGCTGGAAGCCAGCGTCAAATACGCCAAGACGCGCTCAACGTTCGGCAAGCCCATCGCCGAACATCAACTGGTCCAGGAAAAAATAGCCAAAATGTCCCAGGACTATGAAATCGCGCGTCTGTTATATTATCAGGTAGGCTGGTTGAAAAATCAGGGCAAACGCTGCACGCGTGAAACGTCGTTTGCCAAAAAGTTTGCGTCGGAAGCCTCTTTCAGCGCGGCGAACGAGGCAATTCAGATCCACGGTGCGTATGGCTTTAGTGACGAATACGACGTGGAACGATATTTGAGAAATTCAAAGGGTGCTGTCATCTACGAAGGCAGTTCAGAGATACAGATATTGATCCAGGCTGGCTACGCGCTCGGCGAACGGACAGACAAACCTCTGCGCTGTGAACTGCCTGCCTATGATGAGGCATTCTGGCAAGGATAAACATTAATTATGGAAATTACTCCCCTTTACACGAAGGTCGAGAAATCGATCCAGACGTTATACGGGGTGGTCGTACTCGAAAGCACGGATGGTTTCCCTCAAAACGAATCCAATCTCTATTGTCTCACCCCGGATGGGAAAATCCATTGGACAGCAGAAAAGCCTGAATCGTACACCTTATATATCCGAGTCATGCTCAACGAGAGCGGCGCAACACTGTCAACGTACACCCTCAGTAGTGACGCCTGTGAATTGGATATGATAACGGGAAAAATCCTGAGTAAAACTAGATTTCGCTAAACTCTCAGCCACAAGGGACACGAAGGGGTACAAAGGAAAGGCTAACCCTTCGCGACCGTTTTTGCTCCCTCATGGAAGGAAGATCAAAGGTTTCCTCGATCTCCCCTGGTTTCTCCGGGCAGCGTTTACATTACTCATTGCAGTGATCTACTGAAGTGAAGGGAAAATATGTTTATTCAGGAAAACCGCACAAAAAGTAAACTCAAAGCCGGACAGCCAGCCTATGGCGTGCTTTCCACTTCAGATGATCCGCAACTCGCTGAATTGTTCGGCCTGGCTGGCTTTGACTATTACATGCTGGACGCCGAACACGGGTTGATGGATGCCGCACAGGTGGTGAACGTGATCCGCGCATGCGAGATTGTAAACATGACACCAATGGTGCGGATCGGTCCTAAAGACCCAAAACTCGTTCTGCAATATCTGGATGCGGGTATGATGGGCGTGATGATGCCGGGACTCGAAACTGTGGATGAAATCAGGATGTTGGTTGACGCTGTCAAATACCCCCCGGTTGGAAAACGCGGCATGGGGATCACGCGCGCATCCGGGTATATCGCGGTTGGAAATGAAGCGGTGGATTACATCAATTTTTCCAACGAACAGACAATGGTAATTCCACAATTCGAGGATGCTGCTTTACTTGACCACTTCGAGGAGATGATCTCCCAGCCTGGAGTGGACGCGGTCGTTATCGGACCGCGCGACCTGTCTCTCAATATGAGATTTCCCGATGGTCCGAACCATCCCGAAGTACAGGAAATGATCGACAAGGTAATTGCCATCTGCAAAAAGGGGGGCGTTGCGGCTGGGATCACGGCCGGCTCACGAGAAGATTCTACAAAACAAGTCGCACGCGGTGCGACGATGATCCTTGCGATCGCACAGTTCGTAATATCAACCGGCTCCAGGGAATTTTTGCCTGTGGGTGAGAAAAATTCTTAACCACGAAGTGTCACAAAGGGGCACAACATTTGCACCGCACGTGATTTGCTTAGCAAATCATGCAGGTGAGGTTTTAAGCCTTTTCCTTCGTGATACTTCGTGACCCTTTGTGGTAAAAAGGTTCTATGGCCCGACCATCCTTCGGATTTGTCATTGTCTTCCTGCTTTTCAGCGTGCTATTCCTTTCGAACTCGTATAAACTCTGGTTCAAAACGGACACATACTACAAGGACATTTATAATAGTCTCACCCGCGAGCCTTCGCTCTATCCATTCCAGGATTTCTTCCTCAAGCGGATGGAAAACAAGCAGAGTTGGATACTCTGGCAAAAGATTTTTAGTTTGCTAGGTATTCTGGCGGTTCTCACCGCAGATGTTTTGGTGGTTATGGGATACCTCAAATAACTCGTCATTGCGAGGGCGGTGATTGACCGCCTGAAGCAATCTTATGAATGGGACATAGGATTGCTTCGTCGGGAAGGGCACCTTCATAGCAATGACGAGAACAAAGAGAAACATGAAACGAGAACTTCATCCCTGCGTGTACATTACGACCAACAAGAACAATGGAGTTCTCTACACGGGCGTTACGAGTAATTTATATAAAAGGGTATCTGAACACAAAAACAAGGCTGTGGATGGTTTTACAAGCAAGTACAATATAACCAAATTGGTTTATTACGAAGAGTATGAGACCATGCCCGAAGCCATTGCTCGCGAGAAGCAGATCAAAGGTGGCTCAAGGAAAAAGAAAATTGACTTGATCAACAGCAAGAATCCCGAATGGAAAGATTTGTATGAGGAATTCTTTGCCTAATTCTCTAGGCTTCCCCGTCACACCTGCACCCACCGCAGGTGCGGTGTTGCGAGCCGCCGCTCTTTGGCGGCGAAGCAATCTCATAAACGGGACATAGGATTGCTTTGTCGGGAAGAGCACCCTCCTCGCAATGACGAAGACGTGGATATTTTGGTGGTGACGGCGCTTGTACCAGGAAACTGACTATGGATTGTGTAGGGTAATGATATTTACAGTGAAACAGGGAAACTTAAATTGAAAAATCTTTTTCTTATCTTTTTGATTTCTTTGCTTTTATCAAGCTGCGCGCCTGCGGCGGTTGTACCAACTTCAACCAAGACTACAACTGCGGCATCAACAGAAACCCCAACAATGGCACCAACCCGTCCTCCCAGTCTAACATCAACGCCAATACCTACCACAACTTCAACGCCGTCCCTGCCAACAACTATTGAATTTACTTTCGATAAATCAATACCCGAAGCTGAGCAGAATCAAATAAAGGTTATCGTAGACGAGGCATATTGGTTTTATGTAAATCTAGGTTGTTCCTCTGATGGATTCAAATCAAGATTTTATAATGGAGATGGTGGACAAGCAGATTACACAAATGGAACCTGGCTGGAAGGTGGTATAGCAGGTTTTCAAAGTCAAACGTCGGAAGTATCCACCATGATAAGCCACGAAATGGTTCACGCAATGTGCCAAATTGCGTTCACAAAAAGGAGCGCAATGGGTGCCATAGATTTGCGCTGGCTTACTGAAGGGGTGGCAAACTATTTTTCCACGATGGAACAAATCGAAAACACAGGCATGAATAGCGGTGTAAAATTTAACGCCGTTTCTGAACAAAGCCGCGGTATGGCGGAATGGGTAAGTGAAAATTTCTGCCAGATCCAAATTTCAAAACTCGAACCGGCAAACGCACATGAAATATATCCAGACGGATTTGGCGCCATCGCTGATGTAGCAACAAGATTGCTTGTAAAAACAACACCTGACGGGATAAATGCAGTAACCAATTACTACACTCTGTTATCTACCACTCCTAAAAGTGACGCTTTTTATCAGGCTTTCGGAAAAACAAAAGAAGAGTTTTATCAACAATATCAAGATGAATGTGACCAGGGATTCCCAACCCTTATCGAGCATCCAGAGGGAACTGTAGGAATAAAAGGCAATCTTATATTCACGGATGGAAACCAAGCTTTCACCAATTATATGATTACTTTTTGTAAATTCCAAACTTCTGAATGCGGACCCTCCGCTGTTATTCACGAAGACGGAGCGTTTGTTGTTTATTTAGAGCTGGGCACCTACTATCAAGCCAGTTTAAATCCAATCACGGAAGGCGAGCCAATTGGGTGGTACAACTCAAAAGGCTTGGTCAAAGATTCGTCCTGTGGAGGACTTATTCAGGTCAAAGAAGGTTGGCAAATCACCATCATGGTCGATCTAAAGAACATTATTCCCTGTAATAGATAAATTCCCATGCATGGATTAAAATCCAGCCACAGCACGACAGAATTCTCGCAGACTTTCAATGACAAGAAAAGTGGAAATCGCAAATCCAAAACCTGAAATCGTAAATCGGAGGAATTCTTGAAAATCATCGCATGCATTAAGCAAGTCCCGGACTCGGAAGCGAAGGTCAAAGCCGATAACGGGCAAATCACGTGGGGGGATGCGCCACTGGTCATTAACCCGTTCGACGAGTACGCGGTCGAAGGCGCGCTCCAGCAAAAGGAAGCGACCGGAGGCACAGTCACCGCGCTGTGCATCGGACCCGAATCCGCACGGGAGGCGCTCAAGCACGCCCTCGCCATGGGCGCGGATGACGCTATCCTCGTCTCAGACCCGGCGCTCAACGAACTCGATACGAGTGGAGCAGCGCGCGTCCTTGCCGCGGCGATTAACAAGGTCGGCGGCGTGGACATGGTCGTGTTCGGACGTCAGACACTCGATAACGGCGCAGGTCTCACTCCGGCGCAGACGGCACGCGTCCTCGGGTGGCCCATGCTTGGGTTGGCGGGGCAGATCAAAGTCGACGCGGGAAGCGTAAGAGTCGAACGCGTCATCGAGGAGGGCAGGCAGAACGTCAGCGCCAAATTGCCCGCCGTCCTGAGCGTTGTCCAAAGCATCGGCGAGCCGCGCTATCCGTCGTTCATGGGCATCCGCAAAGCGTCGAAGGCGACCATCCCGGTCTGGTCATTGGGCGACCTTGGAATTGCCGCACCCGCTGCCATCGTCAAGCGCGCAGAGTTGATGAATCCGCCCGTGCGCGAAACCGCGGTCGAGATCATCGCGGGCGACACCCCCGAAGTCATCGCCGAAACACTCGTTGAAAAAATCCTTGCGGAGAAAGTGCTATGAAAACTTTCGTTTACATCGACCACTTCAAAGGCGAAGTGCAACCTGCTTCGTGGGAGGCGATCGGGTTGGGCAAATCGTTGGGCTTGGTGAGCGCGATTGTGTTTGGTGGAGGTGTGGATGCGGTCGTGAAGTCTGCATTTGAACATGGCGCCGATGAAGTCTTCGTCGCGGATGACTCCGCGCTGGAGGATTATCGCTCCGAACCGTATGCAGCGACCCTCTCGGCGCTCGCTTCTTCTCAAAGCCCGGACTTGATCCTGTTCCCCACAACCGCTCGGACCCGTGAGCTTTCTGCCATGTCCGCCGTGGATCTGAACACCGGCGTGTTGACCGATATCTCAGGACTCGAAGTGAGTGGTGACCAGTTGATTGCAACGCGTCCGATCTACGAAGGCAAAGTATTGGAGAAGACCGTTTGCTCCGGCAAGCCCGTGATGGCAACCATCCGCGGGCGCGCCTTCCCCAAGCCCGAACCGGACGCGGGCAAAACCGGAATCGCCACAAAAGTGGGAGTTAAGGCCGATGCGTTGACGACCGTCGAAGGCTATTCCGCTTCTGAAAGTGCCGTGAACCTGGGCGACGCGGGCGTCATCGTCTCAGGCGGACGCGGCGTCTCGAACAATCCGTCATTAGTTCCTCCCGCCGGCCTCGACGATAAGCAAGCCGAGGTCTGGCGCGCGCAACAAGGCTTCGCTTTGATCGGTGAACTCGCCAACGTACTTGGCGGCGCTGTCGGCGCCTCGCGCGCGGCAGTCGATGGCGGATATATCCCGTATTCCCATCAGGTCGGGCAGACAGGCAAAGTCGTCACACCTGACCTATATATCGCCTGCGGCATCTCCGGCGCGATCCAGCATCTGGTTGGGATGAGAAATGCCAAGTTGGTTGTGGCGATCAACAAAGATTCAGACGCCCCCATCTTCAAACAAGCCCGTTATGGAGTGGTGGGAGATTTGTTCCAGATCGTCCCCGCGTTGACCGCGGCGTTCAAGAAGAAATTAGGGAAATGACCCCCTTCCCAGCCTTCCCCCATTTTCCATAGGAAAATGGGGGAAGGTGTCCGAAGGACGGATGGGGGTTATTTCACACCCTTTATTCCCCACGCCCGCGCCATCAGCGGGATCGAACCATCCGAATCAAACGGCAAGCCCTCGCGGATTTTCTCCCGCAATTGCGCGCGTTTCTCCTCGTTAAGAGACATGGCATATCCTGCCGCAGGACCCTGTCCACCCAAAAACGGATTCCAATAATCGTCAAAATCTTTGAAATGGGTATCCACGTCGATGGCGCGTGCTTCGACCTGATTCAGACCAGACTTTTGAAACAGTTCGCGCAAGGAATCGGGATTGCAAATTGAAAAACGTCTTGACTCGTCCAGTTCGAGCACGGCGGGGTCAAGTTCAGTGGCAGCATTCCAAAAGTGACGCATCATCTGCATTTTATCGGCATAATCCCAAACATAGATGGCAACGGTTCCACCCTCTACGACAGCACGTCTCATCTCAGAGATCATTTTCTCTGGCTGGGGAACAAAGTTCAAAACCAACCCTGAAACCGCCACATCATATTCAGCATCATTCGTTGGCAAGGCTTGTGCATCACCCACCTCAAACGTGGCGCGTGGGTCTGTAACTTTACTATGTGTATATTCAACAAAGCCATCAGAGCGGTCAATGCCTTTTATTATCCCGGGGTTACACAACGAGAGAATTATTTGACTTAATGCCCCGGTTCCACAGCCCACATCCAGCCAGCGGACTCCCTGCGGAACGTTAGTCCACGCGAGAAATTCCTTCGCCACCAACCGGCTCCACCGACCGACATACGGCTCGTACGAATCCCCGCTCGCCCAAACATCCTTTTTCTCCATACAACACTCTCCAATACCAATAAAAGATACTTCCTTGTTAATTAAGAAATCTGCCCTCAAAGCAGGCAGACCTCAATGACCATAACGTTCTACATTCACATTGTATAAGATTCTGATGGCAATTGCAATATGCAAAATACACATTAATCTTGGTAGTAAGAATACTTTTTCCTACAGAACCAAAGTCGTACACTGCAAAGGGAGTTATTCCCTACACTGACTCAGGCATCACAAAGGAGAAAAGATGGACAAATCCCCGCACAAAAGCGACTTCGTTCAAGTAAATGGAATCCGTTTACATTATCTGGATTGGGGTGGAAAAGGTGATGTGCTTCTGTTCCTGCCAGGCATGGGTTGCAACGCCCACATCTTTGACGATCTCGCCCTACGTTTTGTCGATAAATTCCATGTCATGGCACTCACCCGCCGCGGGCACGGAGAGTCAGACCATCCCGAAACAAGCTATGATGTCGATACACTGACCGAAGACATTCGTCAATTCATGGATACACTCGGCATCGAGAAAGTGATCCTGGCGGGTCATTCCATGGCAAACGTGGAACTGTCCCATTTCAATGCCCTGTACCCAGAACGAGTCCTCAAACTGATCTTTCTGGATGCCGCCTATGACCGACATTCAGCATCGTACAAAAACATGGTTGAAAACAGCCCCTGGAGAAAGTTCCAGCCACCGGGCTTGGATGTGGATTACTACAACGAGGAAGAGTATTTCGCGGCAATGAAAAGAGCCTATCCATCCTTCACACTGATCTGGACGGAAGCGATGGTGCAACAATCTTTACATGAAATAATAAAGACACCTGAAGGCAAAATCGACGACAAAATGAGCGATGCAGTCAGCAAGGCCATCATGGACACATTGACCGGTTATGATCTTGAAGATTCGAATATCAACGTTCCAACGTTAGCTTTTTTTTCAATTTCCAAAGGGCTCAATACCATTTCCAATGACTGGATGACAGAAGAACAGAAAAGCCTGATCATGGAACATGTTGAAATGAGAGAAAATCCCTGGACAAGGGAAAGTATCGAAAAATTCAGACAGAATGTCCCTCATGCAAAGATCGTGGAAATCCCACGGGGACATCATTATTGTTTTATCGAACATGAGGAACCGGTCTACGAAGAAATGCGAAAGTTTCTGCTTGGGCGATAAAAGCCTATAACATGGACAAAAACAAGACCCTCGAGTTTTCTTGAGGGTCTTGTGATATTTGACTTGTCCATTCATTAATGCTATTCTATCAACATTATTTTGGAGGTAAACATGGATACATCCCCTCACAAAAGTGACTTTATCAACCTGAACGGAATTAACCTGCATTATCTGGATTGGGGCGGAGAAGGTGAAGCGCTGATCTTCCTCACAGGCATGGGAAATTCTGCGCACTGCTTTGACCGGATCGCGCCCCGCTTTGCAGACAAATTCCGTGTGTTGGCACTCACACGCCGTGGACAAGCAGAATCCGATTATCCTGAATCAGGCTATGACCTCGATACATTGATTGACGATATCCTTGATTTCATGAATGTATTGAACATTGAAAAAGCGAGTCTGGCAGGAAATTCCCTGGCGGGTGTCGAGTTGACATATTTCACAGAAAAGCATCCCGAGCGGGTCTCCAAACTTATCTATTTAGATGCGGTGTACGATCCCAAAGGCAGAAAAGAGATCCTCAAAGACAGCCCGGCGAACTCGATCCAGCCTCCGGAGGAGAAAACAGAATTCGACACAGTGGAGGAATATATCGAGTACGTAAAATATCTGCGCCCTGACCTTGCCGAAATATGGAGTGAAATCCATGATGAGACAGTGATCTATGACCTGGAGATGAATGCCGAAGGGAAGTTCGTTGAAAAGGACACTTCAGCAATTGCCCGGCAAATGTTGGAGGGTGTGACGGTGTATGACCCGCGACATGCCAACATCAAGGTCCCTGTGTTGAGTTTCGTGGCGATTTCCACTCCCATCCGCCCAAGCTATTTTTCGGAAGAACAAAAAAGACTCGCAGATGATTTCCATCGAAATCAATACCTGCCTTATCAACAAAGAGAGATCGCCCAATTCAAGCACGATATTCCACAGGCAAAAGTGATCGAAATCCCAAACGGACATCATGCCTGCTACATTGCAGAGGAAGATCTGGTGTATGAAGAGATGCGGAAATTTCTGTTGGTATAATTTTGCACCCTATGAAAAAATCGGACAGAAAATTCCATATCTTTATTTCCATCGGCTGTCTCGCCATTCTTGGGATATTGGCTCTCGTGAATTGGGATGTTTTCCTGCGCGCATTCCATTCCTACCAGAACGGCACCATGACCATGGAAAAGTTCCGCCTTGATGTTGCCTCCTTCGATATCGGCAGAAAGTCGTCAGTCGTGCCAGTGGATATGAAAACATCCGTCAGGGATGGGATGGTTCAGGTTTTTGTTCCTGAGGGTGAGTTCCGCATGGGGATCGAAAAGGAACACAGGTTTGCCAACTCGCCCCAGCACAAGGTATATCTCGAGGCTTTTTGGATGGACCAGGTGGAAGTACCAACACCATGTATTTGAAGTGTATGCAGGCTGGCGGCTGCTCGCAGCCTGTCACAGACAACATCTATTATGATCAATGGGTGTACCGGAATGATCCCATGATCTACGTCACGTGGTTCCAGGCGCAGGAATATTGCCAGTAGGCAGAGCGGCGCCTCCCAACCGAAGCGGAATGGGAGAAGGCGGCACGCGGCTTAAACCGGAACAAGTATCCGTGGGGGGATGAAGCGCCGACCCCGCGTCTCGCCAATTTCGATGAGACCATGATCCATGAGGCGGTGCCGTCGTATCGTTATCCGTTGGGGGCAAGTCCGTATGGGGCGCTCAACATGGCCGGCAACGTCCGTGAGTGGATCGCCGATTGGTTCGATAAGGATTATTATTCCCATTCACCTTACGCCAACCCCACCGGACCTGAGACCGGAACAAAACGATCATTACGCAGCGGCTCCTACAATGAAAACCGAAATGAGATCGCGGTCTATGTCCGATATAGCCACGAGCCCAATTCAGCAGGACTGAACCGCGGGTTCCGGTGTGCGCAGAATGCAAAGTGAGCGGACTTTTTAATTTCCTTGAACGGAGTTGGTATGAAAAAATATAATCTGGGGATCATCGGTGCCGGGATGTATGGCAAGATATTGATGCGCTTCTTACAACAGGATGAACGCGCGAATATTCTTTGGGTCAACAGTGCCAGTGAAGGGACGACAAGATCCGCGGCAAAGGAATTCGGTGTTGAGAAATGGTCGCTGGATTATCACGATGTGCTGGCTGATCCTACAGTTGACGCGGTGGTCATCGTCACACCTCCCTACCTCCACGCGGAGCAACTGGAAGCAGCTCTCTCTGCAGGCAAACACATCCTGCTTGAAAAGCCGATCGCGGAATCACCGGAAAGCGTCAGGAGGATCGTCAAGGCAGTGGAGCAGGCTCCAGGTCAAATTGTGCTCGAGGCTTCCTGCCGTCACACGCGGTTGAGTCGCAAGTTCCAATTTATCAAATCCCTGATCGACAGCGGCAAACTCGGGGAGGTCTATCATATTCACCATAATCATCTCCAACGCGGCACTTTCATTGAGTACAACCCAAATGGCGCGTGGGCGATGAACAAAAAACTGGCGGCGGGCGGACCGTTGGCTGATGTAGGCGTGTACGATCTATCGTTTCATCTGGGTTTGCTGGGTGATGTGCCGCAGTTGAAATCTGTTCAAAGTTTTACCCGCAATGACCTGCGCGACATGAGCAAATTCGTTGCCTTCAGCGATGTGGAGCAACACGGCGCGGCATGGCTGGAATTCGACACGGGATTGACCTATTACTACGAACGCGGCGCGGGTGTCCACGGTGAAACTCCCAACGAGACGCGTCTCTATGGAACAAAAGGCGGTCTGCGTTTTCAACTCCGCGATTCGAATGAAGTGGAATTCTTCCACATCGAAAACGACAAACCACGGAAGGAGGTTATCACCGTGGATACAACTGGCGCACCCGAAGACAGTCTCGCACTGACGGCGCATTTCCTTGACTGTCTGGACGGCAAAGCAGAACCACTCATGCCGGTTCAGAGAGCGGCAAAGCACATGGAGATCTTGTTCAAGATTTTGGGGGCATAGGTATGTAGACAGGTAAACAAGTAGAAAAGTCCTCCGAATTCGGAGGACTTGTTATTTTGCGTACGTAGAACCTTTGGTTTCCAGACGTTCGATCTCAATTCAAAATCAATTATGCGTGAGCAAAAGCGGGCATTTCAACCTGATAAGCAGTTGGGAGAAGTCCCTCAAATGATCGGAGCGATTTGCGGATCTGCATGCGCGCACGCGCCAGGCGGCTCTTGACCGTTCCCACCGGGATGCGCGCCGCACGCGCGGCTTCCTCATAAGACATGCCTTCGATATCCACCAGCACGACCACCGTGCGGTAATCGGGGACCAGTGCCTGCAGGCAGTGCTGGATCGCAGCGCGCATTTCGGAGGACTCAACCGCTTCATCCGGACCCGTAGCCGGATCCCGCATCCAGAGCGGAGACTCGATCTCGTCGCCTTCGTTGTTGAACTGCTCCAGTGACATGGAAGGCTGCCGTTTCCAGCGACGCAGTTCATCGTAACTGGCATTGACCGTCACGCGCGCCAGCCAGCTTTTGAATGAACCGCCACGGAATGACTTGATATTTTTAAAGGCCTGGATCATGGCGTTCTGTGTGGCATCGTCCGCGGCAAATTCATCGTGCAATATCCTCCAGGCGATGCGGTAGAGCATATCCTGGTATTTCAGCACAAGCAGGTTGAACGCATCCACGTCGCCGCGCTGTGCCTTCTGTATAAGCATGGGTTCGGTATCTGGAATGTTCTTCATACATATATAATACTTCCCCACTGTTACAGGCTTGTCGCAGAGATGTCACAGTTTTGTAACACCGAATTTTGGTGTCCAACCGCTCGCCGCTGGAAATTCAAGGAGCAAGCTCCCTGAATCCACGCTTACCGCCTCGGCAGACGTACGGTAAAAACCGTCCCGCGCGGCTCGGTCTGGCTTGAACGCACGCCCACCCCGCCGCCATGCAACACGGCAATACGATTTACGAGCGCCAACCCCAGTCCGCTCCCCTCAGTGCCGCGGGCGTTGGAGCCGCGATATAGCTCCTCGAAGATCTTCGAAATATCATCGGCTGGGATGCCCACGCCCGAATCAGCCACTTCGAGCAGGATGGCTCTCCCATCCTCCAGCGCGCGGACTTCGATCGAATCCTTCACGGATGTGAACTTGAGCGCGTTCTCGACGAGGTTATACACAGCGAGGACAAGCAGGTCGCGGTCCCCTGTCACCAGCGGGAACGGCGAGGGGATCTTCGGGATAAGCAGCGTGATGTTCCGTCCCTCATAGGCAGGGATGGTGCGCGCGGCGGATACCACATCATCCAGCAATTCCGGCACATTCACCGGGAAACGTTCGATGGCGCGGTCTTCCAGATCGGAGAGTTTCCGCAGATCGGTCAAGAGACGCGTGAGGCGTTCCGCGGCGCGGTCCGCATTTCCAACGGCGCGTTGACGCTCCTCTTCCGTTTTTTCCTCTTTGAGATTGACGAGCGCGGCACGCATCCCCGTCAGCGGATTCTTGATCTCATGGTCGAGCCTGCGCAAAAAGTGACGGCGTTTTTGCGCGGTGACTTGTACATAATCGGCATATAACGACTGCGCTTCCCAGACCCGCCGCCTGTCCCAATAATAAAATCCCAGACCGATGAGTGCGGTAAAAAAGCCAAAGAGAAAGGCAAAGACACCCGGCGCACGGAGGGTCACGCCAATTACCAAAGCGGCAATGCCAAAATCGATGCTGGAGAGAATCGGGGGGACGGAGGAGAATAATAATTGAACGATTGTAAAGAGGACCAAACCCGCAAGCGACGGCAACAACAACCAGATCAGCAGGGTCTTCCACCTTGTCTTGAGCATTGGGCTTTTATCCTTCCCCATGGACTTGCGCAATAAAGCGATATCCCTCACCGGGGATCGTTTCTATAAAACGCGGTTCAGCCGGGTCATCGTTCAAGGCGCGCCGGACTTCCGCCATGCGCGTGTCCACGGTGCGTGTGCCGGCAGGATATTCCCAGCCCCAGACGACCTCAAGCAGGCGTTCGCGCGTCACGGCTTCATCAGGATGGGTCATCAGATATTCCAACACAGATAACGCTTTCGGTGTCATATCGAGCACTTTACCTGCGAGTGTCGCGCGGCGTGCGCGACGGTCAAGCGACAGGTCATTCGCCGTCAACAACCACGCGGCAGTGAGGGACCGTTCACCGGGCCGCGCCCGCCGCAACACCGCACGAATGCGTGCCAGCAATTCATGAGGGTCGAAGGGCTTGTTGAGATAATCATCCGCACCCTCCTCGAGTGCCAGCGCGCGCTCTGAGGCTTCGCCCACCTGTGTCAACAGGATCGTCGGCGTCCACACATTGGTACGGCGCAGACGCCGCAGGACTTCGCGCCCGTCCATGCGCGGCATGAGCACATCGAGGATGATCAGCTCGGGATGATGTGCCTGCGCTTTTTCCAATGCACTCGCACCATCAGAAACGACCAGTACGTGAAAACCTGCACGCTCCAAAAACGGCGCGAGGCTGTCCGCAATGGTCGGGTCGTCATCAGCAAGGAGCAGGGTGGGTCTGTCGTGAGGCATTTGTTTGATCAGGCGCGCTTCAGCGCGGGAAAAGAATCAGCTTGAAAAAGCCTGGTCACACGGGACCAGGCCTTTCGTTCGTCAGAAGCGATGCGTTCTATGGAATCCAGTTGAAGGAGGACATGATCGTCGTAAAGACAGCGGACTCGGCCGCCTTGTCAAAGTTCGGTGGCGGGGTCGTGTATACGCCGGGGTTGGCGGAATGCAGAACAAATAACATGCTGATACAGGCGTTGTTCTTTATGGTGGAATACCCGGTCCAATCGTAGACGTTACCAGCCGCGGCTCCCATTCCGGTTTCTTTTAGGTACTGGATGTTGTTGATCGTGACGTTCTCGGAGCCCGACACACTCTCCATGCTTTGAACCTTGCAGGGGGTCAGTCCTTCCTTGACGCTGACTTCGAGGTATTTTTCAAGAAGCAGGGTCCCCGATGCGATCGTCATATTGACGCGCCCGGCGGTATCAGATTGACTGGCAACGGTCGCGCCGGTCGGGAGCGTGAACTTGAATTTGTATTTTGTATTTTGAAAGACATTCGTCCCCGGAGTTGGAGTACAGGGCACAGGCGGTGTCGGGGTTATTACCTGTATCGTTTCATTGCGTGAATTATTTTGTTCATTGCTTTCCGCAATCGCGCCAGCCGGGTCAACAATTACTGTGACCGGGTTGTTGTTCGGGTTGCTGTAATTGGAAAAAAAGACAGACTTTGTTTCACCGACGGCCAATCCATTTACAGTCAGCTGGGTATCATTTAGCTTGACATTGAAACTGCCGGCAGGCGCCTGTCCGTTATTGGCAACCCATGCACGCAAGCCAAAAGCATCACCAGGGGATAGACAACTTGGATTTGGCAATTCCACTTTCAACTGGGAAATCGTCAAGTCAGGGAGGTTGGAACTGCCACGGCGGTAGACGCGCGGGGCGACCCACATGGCGCGGTCGCCTGTTGCCGGACCTGCCGCAAGGACGGTAAGAATGAACTTCACATCCTTGCCAGCCAGCGTGCTCAGGTCAATATCCACTGAATAATTTTGACCTTCAAATCTTTCCAGGAAGGGACCCCAGAATGTTTTAATGGGATCGGATCCGGTCTGGTAATCGATGCGGAAGGCAACATAACAGGTCGTTGCGCCACCTTCACATCCGATGAGGGATTGGAAGCGGTCACCGCTCTGCACTTTGAACGGAGGATAGAAACCCTGGATATATCCGTTCTGAACATTTTGTGGGAAGGTGATGATGCCGGGGCGGCTATCCGTCGCGCCGTTTTCGAGTTTGGAACTGGCCAACTTCAACACAAAGCCCTTGGCATCGCCATCCGTTCCGGGGCACGGGAGTTGACCAGAACCGCTATACCATGTACCTGCGCAGGCGTTGGCGAAGTCCAGAGCTGTGCCTGCAATGGGTGTGACAGTCGGTCCACCGGGAGTGACGGTCGCGGTCGGCGTCTTGGTCGGTCCGCCGGGTGTGACAGTTGGTCCGGAGACTTTGATGTCAACCCACCAGGGTTTGTTGCCCTGTACGCTGATACCGAACAGTGCGCCGTTCGCGTTCTTGAACATCCAGTAGCCGCGGTAGGAACCGGCTGTGGACGGCGCGGTCATGTTGACGGAAATATCCACCGTCTCACCTACTGCCACGTTCTTGGGGAAGTTCGCGGAAGCGGGGGCGCCCATCTGGTCGCCGCTGAAGAATGCAAGTTGATAGGAGGTGCTCCAGGCACAGGTGCCGACGTTCTTCAAACGCCAGGTCTTGGTGAATTGTGCGCCGGGTTGCAGGACAGTGCCATCAGGGATGCTGACATCAGAAATGTACTGCACCTTGTCACAGGTGGAGGGTGGAACCGTCACAGTGATAGGTCCGGGTGTTTTGCTGGGCGTTGCCGTGGGAGGCGTGCCCGTCACGGTCACCGGCGGAGGAACGATTCCCTTGCGTGTGATCACCGGGTTACCCCACAAGGCACGGTCGCCGGTGGGTGAACCATACGCAGAGATAAACAGAATGAACTTGACTTCCTGCCCGGACAATGGAGCAAGGCTGATGTTGGCGTTATAAACCAGGCCTTCGAATTTTTCACGGAAGGTCCAGAAGGTTTTGATCGTGCCGCCGACTTCGTAATCGAGTCGATAGGCAACATAACAAGTGGTCGCGCCGGATTCACAACCGATCGTCGCCTGGAAGCTGTCGCCACCCTCCACCTTGAAGGCGGGATAGCGCGCCTGGATGAATCCGTTGGTGATATTTTGAGGAACAAAGAGCAGACCCGGCTGGGAGGCTTCCACGCCGTTCTCGAATTTCGGTTTGTCCTTCTTGATCCCAAAGCCTTTGGCATCGCCATCCGTGCCGGGGAAGGAGAGTCCGCCCGCGCCGCTGGACCACGTGGCAGAACTGGCATTGGCGGTAAAGTCATAGGCAATGCTACCGCCAGGGGCCGTGCTTGTTACACGGATATCAACCCACCATGATTTATTGGCGGCTACACCAATACCGAACAAAGTGCCGGAGGCATTCTTGAATTTCCAGTAACCGCGATAGGAACCGGACGCGGTCGGCGCGGTCATATTTATGGTTATATCAATGATCTTACCGGGAGCAATGTTATTCGCGAAATTGCTGGATGTCGTGGCACCCATCTTCTCACCGGAATCAAACACAAATGAGTAAGAGGTTGTCCATGTACACGTACCGATGTTCTTTAATTGCCACACTTTTGTGAAGGCTGTGCCTGGCTCAAAACGGGTGCCATCGGGGACAGTTACGTCGGCGATAAACTGCGCCCGATCCGTGCACGCTTGCGCCGCAGATGCAGGCGAAGCTGTTACCGCCGCGGGCACCATTGAAATGATCAAAGCCAGGATGAGGGAAAGTGATGCAAATTTAATTCGAGCAGTCATTGTCTCCTCCGAAAAAAAACGTTTATACGTACTCATAGACGAAATCTTGTACAAATTCGTTCCAGTTTAACCTCAATCATAGCGCATAGATGAGTTTCATACAACACCTAATTTACACCATTTTGGGGGAGGAATCGAAAAGGTGGAGACGTTCAATCTGCTCGCCTCCACCTTCCAGGATAAATATTTTCAGCCTATTGCCCACTCCAGCCAAACGTGGACATCAGCGTGTCGAAGGCACTCGACTCCGCCGTTTTATCGAATGCAGGCGCGCCGTTGTTCGCTGAGTGCAGGATGAAGTTCATGCTCACGCAGGCATTGTTACGGACTGTTGAATATGCCTTCCACTCATAGACATTGCCCAGCGCGAAATCGGTTCCATTCTCCACGAGGAAATTGATCCCGTTAATGGTCGCGTTCGACGAACTTGAGGCGGGGTTCGTGAAACCGGTCGTCCTGCATTGCGTCAACCCTTCCAGCACGACAACATCAAGATACTTCTCTGTCAGATTCGTCCCTGAGGTGAACGGAAGAACGATACGCGCCCGGCTATCAGAAAAGTTCGTCAATGACGAATTGGCTGGCATCGTAAAGGTAAAGCCATATCTCGAGTTGACGTAGGCGTTCGACGGCACCGGAGTGGAAGTCGGTGGCGGAATGATCACCGAAGTATTTGGCGTGACGGTCGCAACAGGAGTCCCAGCCACTTTAATGGCGGCATAGATGGGAGTTGTAAATTGAGAACCGACCCCAAAATTGACCTTCTTTTCATTCTTCAAAATCCAGGAACTCAGATAGGAAGCCGGGTTTGAAGGTGCAATGAGATTCAATGAGATGTCGATCGTCCCGCCTGGGGGAACACTTGCAGGCAATGGATTTATCTCAGCCGCACCCATCTGGTTTCCGCTGAAGAATACCAGGGTGTACGAAGTCGTCCATGTGCAGGTACCGATATTCAACAACCGCCAGGTCTTTTTGAAGGGTGTATTGGGCGCAAATGTTGTCCAATCGGGGATGGTGACATCGGCAACGAATTTCGCGCGGTCTGTGCACGTAACGATCGGCGTCGTTACTGGAACAGGCGTCTGCGATGGACCAGGCGTCGGCGTAATCGGAACGACATCCACCTGCCGGACCAAACGCGGCGCCACCCACAATGATCTGTCGCCTCTTCCCGTTCCATAGGAATAGACCGAGAGCACAAGTTGAATATTCCTTTTCCAGGCAACGGAACTGAGGTCCAAATCAACATTTACGGAGCGCCCGTCGAATTTTTCATAGGCGCTCCATATCGTGGTCAATTTATTGACGTTGTTCACATATTCAAGCCGGTAGTTGACATAACAACTTACCGCGCCTCCCTCACAACCAATGGTTGCTTGAAAGTGATCGCCCGGGAAAATATCCATTTGAGGGAAAACACCCTGAATATATTTGCTGAATCCATCTTCCATAATATACAATAAGCCTGGCTTCCCTGCGGAAGTGCCATCTTCAAGAGTCGGGTTATTAAATTTTTCCACATAGCCAAAAACTTTATCGCGGTCACGCGTCGCCGGGCACGGGATCGGTCCGCCGTTGTAATGCCAGGTGGCTGAGCAGAAATCGGAAGTGAAATCGTATGCGGTGATGAAAGGCTTGAGAACTTTGATATCCACCCAAAATGCACTGCTCGCTGACGTACCAATGCCAAACACTGCGCCAGAGGCATTCTTCAATTGCCAGAAACCGCGATAGGAACCGGGTGTGGCGGGGGCAGTCAGATTCACAGAGATATCCACGGTCTGCCCGGGAGCCACGGTGGAGGGTAGCGGCACGGAATCCGGTCCGCCCATTTTCTCGCCGCTTGAAAATACCAGGCTGTATCCAGTCGTCCAGGTGCAGGAGCCGTTGTTCCTCAACCGCCAGGTCTTGGTAAAGGTCGCTCCGGCGGAGAAACTGGTCCCATCGGGCACTGTCACATCTGCGACATACTTGGCCCAGTCACAAAAGGTCTGTGCGGCGGCATTGCGCGAGGGCGCGCCGACCGACAGAACCAGAAATATGAACACCAATATTAATGAGAGAGCTTTAAAAGATCCAGGTTTCATTTCGTTCTCCTTCCACTATCAGTATAAGCCTGTGGACGCTCCTCTTCAATAGCAGGTTAAGGCTATTTGCATTACACTATAATAATAAAAAATGGCGCGAAAAATCCTTCACCTGGACCTGGATGCCTTCTTCTGCGCGGTGGAAGAGACCCGTAACCCCGAATTGCGCGGCAAAGCCTTTGCTGTGGGCGGCAGACCGGATGAGCGCGGCGTGGTCGCGTCCTGCTCGTATGCCGCACGGCGCGACGGGGTCAGAAGCGCCATGCCGATGGGAAAAGCGCTCGGACTCAGCCCGGGGTTGATCATCGTACCCTCGCGTCACCGCCTCTATGGCGAGGTCTCGCGGCAGGTGATGGATGTTCTCCACACTGTGACGGGACTCCTGGAGCAGATCTCCATCGACGAAGCCTTTCTCGACATCTCGGATATTCAGGACGACCCCGAACGCCTCGCGCGTGGACTTCAAACCCGCATCCGTGACAAGTTGCATCTCCCCTGCTCCATCGGGATCGCCTCGAACAAACTCGTGGCAAAGATCGCAACCGAGGTCGGCAAGGCTCTCGCGTTGAAACGGATCAAAGCCCAGGGCTTGGTCGAACCTCCCAACGCGGTGACAGTTGTCCCCGTTGGAAAAGAAGCGGAGTTCCTAAGTCCACTGCCCGCGGAGATGTTGTGGGGCGTCGGTCCGAAGACATCCCAACGCTTGACCGAGTTGGGAATCCGTACCATCGGCGATATCGCAAAGTGGCCCGAGAGTGAAATGGTCCGCCTGTTCGGCGAGAATGGGCGCGACCTTTCGCGTCACGCCAAAGGGATCGATGACCGGCCCATTGAAACGGAACGTGAGACGAAATCCATCAGCCAGGAAGTCACATTTTCAGTGGATGTCCGGGACGACAAGGTGCTGGAAAAAACAATCCGCGAACAATCGGCGGAAGTGGCACGTCAATTGCGAAAGAATAATCTGGCGGGCAAAACGATCAAACTGAAAATCCGCTGGCCCGATTTCACTACTTTGACGCGTCAAACAACCTTGAACAGCCCCATTGATCAGGACGATGAGATCGCAAAGAATGCGCTGGAGTTGATGAAATCTGTCAGGAAATCGAATCAAGCGGTGAGGTTGATCGGCGTGGGTGTCAGCGGATTGGGTGAACCTGTGCGACAACTGGGGCTGTGGGATTTTGACTCAGAGAGGTCGCGCAAAGTACAGGAGGTGTTGGATGCCCTGCAGGAAAAGTACGGGAAAGAAGTGATCAAAAGGGGTAATGTGAGTTAAGACATCAAAAGACATGACGAAATGGACGAAAATTTCGAGCCGCATATATGCCATAATTTGACATATATGCGGTTACCATTTGTAAAGGATCTGACATGACCAATAAAACCATTGATTGGCTTTTGCAGGGTTCACCCTGGGTCGAATATCGCACACGTGTGGAATTGCTTGAACAACCAGAGAACGATCCGCAAGTGATCGCGGCTCGCAAGGCAATGTTGGCTGACCCGAAGATCAGAGCGCTCCTGGCTGAGTTGACAGACTGGCCCGGTACGGTGCTGAATAGTCATAAATCCGCCAGTCAGCCATTCCATAAATTGGAATTCATCGCAGATTTGGGATTGAACGTCAACGATTCGCCTATGAAGAAGATCGTGGACAAGGTGATGAAACATCAATCCAAACAGGGACCTTTCCAGTTGCCTACGAATGTCCCGGTGCATTTCGGCGGGAGCGGCAAGGATGAGTGGGCTTGGGCATTGTGCGACGCTCCTGTCATCGTTTCATCCCTGATCCAGATGGGAATGTACGATGATCCGCGCGTGCAAACGGCAATCGAATATTTGAATGGTCTTATCCGTGACAATGGCTGGCCCTGTGCCGTCTCACCGGAGTTGGGTAAATTCCGCGGACCTGGTCGAAAGGATGATCCCTGTCCGTACGCGACATTGGTGATGTTGCAGGTGTTGGCGCACGTACCCGGGTTACGGGAAAGCAAGTCCGCGAAAATTGGAGTGGAGGCCTTGCTATCTTTGTGGGATGAGAGCAGAGAACAACATCCGTACATGTTCTTCATGGGCACAGACTTTCGCAAGTTAAAAGCGCCGTTGTTTTGGTATGACATCCTGCACGTGTTGGATGTGCTAAGTTATTTCAAATGGGTGAGGAAAGATAAGCGCTTCAAGCAAATGTTGAACTTCGCGGAATCCAAAGCGGACGATGATGGGCGTTACATCCCCGAATCAATTTGGACCGCCTGGAAGGACTGGGATTTCAGCCAAAAGAAAATCCCTTCGCAGGGACTGACATTTTTTGTTCAACGGATTTTGAAAAGAGTCAACTGACACAAACAGAAAAGCATGAAAGGAAATGATTATGAAAATCCTCGATCTCAAAAAACAATACAAATATCTCTACCAACCTTCGGCAAAAAAGATCGAGTCTGTGCAAGTACCAAATCTGCAATTTGCCATGATCGATGGAGCGATCGAGAAAGGGTCGGAACCGGGAAAATCTTCTTCGTTCGCAGAGGCGACCATGGCGTTGTATGGCTTGTCCTACACACTTAAGTTCATGCTCAAAAAGCGCAGGACAAATGCCATCGATTATCCTGTCATGGCGCTGGAGGGACTATGGTGGGTGGAAGATGGGATGTTCGACATCACCGTCAAGGACAACTGGTTCTATACGCTTATGATCCTGCAACCCGATGTCATCACAAAGGATATCTTCGAAGAGGCGCGCGAACAAGTCCGCAAGAAAAAAGGGAACAGCGAAATGCTCTCCAAAGTGCGGCTCACTCATTTCGAAGAAGGTCTGTGCGTCCAAGTCATGCATATCGGACCGTACGCGACTGAACCCGCTACGATCGAACGAATGCGCGAGTTCATGCAGGAAAATGGATTGAGGGATAATGTCGGTCCAAATGGCAAGCATCACGAGATCTACATGAGTGATCCACGCCGGGTCGCGCCGGAAAAGATGAAGACCGTGCTGAGGCATCCGGTGGTGAAGATATAAAGTATGATTGGAGTCCAACGTCTTACCATCCTCGTAGAGGACCTGACGTTGGGCATTGACCCAACGCCGAAGTCCGGAGACTTCGGACTCCTAACAAATGACCATAAAAACATTTTCCCTTTCACTCAATACTCGCGGGGCCACAGACATCCACGATATCACAGATGCAATTGCGCGTCAGGTCGCACAAAGCGGACTCAAAGATGGGACCGTGACCGTTTTCTGTCCATCTTCCACCAGCGCGTTAACCACAATCGAATATGAAAGCGGCGCACTCGATGACCTGCGGAGACTCCTCGACGAGATCATTCCAGAGAATCGCGAGTATGCCCATAATGCCCGCTGGCACGATGGCAACGGGCACAGTCACGTCCGCGCCGCCCTGCTCGGACCCTCGTTGACCATTCCATTTGTGAATGGGCAGTTGACCTTGGGTACGTGGCAACAAATCATCCATGTGGACTTCGACAATAAGCCGCGCAGACGAGAATTGGTCCTACAGGTAATTGGTGAATAAATTGGTCTGTTACTATCACCCTGAGAAACCAGCCGTTGGTCTTTGCAAATACTGCCAGCGCGGACTTTGTTCCGATTGTGCGGCGCACGCGGGGGATTCGCTGGCTTGCAAAGGCTTGCATGAGGAGCAGGTCCGCGCGATGGAAGCGCTGATGCAGAAGAACATCCTGCAATCCAAACGCGTCGGTTCGGACTATCTACGGAACACCATCTTCTATGGAATCGTTGGAGTATTGTTCACCGCCTTCGGTGTTTCCCAACTCCAGTGGCTGGGATTGCAGGCGGTCGTTTATTTAATGATTGGTCTGGCATTGCTTTGGGCGGCAATGGCAAATTATCTGGAGAGCAGGAAGTATAAATAATCATGGCAATAATCCGCCTCCTTATCGATCTTGCGACTGATCCTCTCAACTATTCGATTGTGTGGCTGATTTTCTCGTGGTTAATTTGGTTATTTCTTAAGTTATTCAAATGGGCTCGACCTACCCCTCCAACCATGCTTATCTATTCAGCCGCAGTCATAATCGTCTTCATCAGAGACTGGCAGGAAATTACGGCTTGCATGAAGATCGAACTGTGCTACCAAAGTTTTGAGTTATTGTCATTTCTCGCAGAAGTCGCTTTTTGGTTCATCGTCTTATATGCATCCATCACTCTTAATCCTGGGAAAATTCTGAAATCCGGGAAGTATGGATGGCTGGGTATACTGGTGATCGTATTTGGAATCTGGTATGTCATCACCGAATCAATCAAAATAACCAATTCATTGAAAACACCACTAGGCGTTGAGATTTCGATACTAACGATCATCCTTGGGCTGCTCATTCCATGGCTTTTCTGGGTATTGTTTATTGGGTTATGGAGACTATCCCGATCATCTACACAAATTATGCTTATATATTCGGTGTCGGTGGTCTTAACCTTCATTAGATTTTTGAACGATGCAATGTTGAATACATGGGCGTGTGAACTATATGGAATGTATTGTCAGGAAGAGATTTTGACTTCATTTCTGACAGAAGTCATTGTTTGGTTTTTACCTTTGTATGCACTCCTGAAATTGGTTTCAAAAACAGGGAATGGTTATCTTTCTGTTGCAACTTCCTAGAAGCTCCTGCGTATGTTCTTGTAGAAATCATTGAAAGGAGTGCAACATGAACACCAACTACAAGGCATTGACCCGCAGTACGTCCAACCGCATGATCGCAGGCGTATGCGCAGGCTTGGGCGACTATCTCGGCATCGACCCGACCATCGTCCGTTTGCTGACCGTGCTGGCTTTCTTCACCGGCTTCGGTGGGATCGCGCTGGTTTACCTGATCATGGCGATCGTTGTCCCTGAGCAGACAACCTCTCAACCGCAGTAAACGAAGAGACGACCCGTTTGGGTCGTCTCATTTTTTTTAATGGGATAAATAATCTCCATTCAAGCTAGATCAAGGTGTACCCATCCCTGTTCCGGCCTCAAACAATGAGGGCGAAACCATCATCCTCCCGCCAACTTCATCAGCAACTCCAGTGTTTCATTCAACTTATCGCGGCGATCGAGATGTTTGACCAGATAATCCCGCGCATTTGTACCCATTTGCCGAACACTTCCCGGGTCTTTTGAGAGTTCAAGGATTGTCTTCGCAAGCAGTTCATCATTACCGGGTTGCACGAAGACTCCCCCGTTGGACAACTCGATCAATGCACGCGAGACGCCATCAATGACCAGCACGGTTGCGCGTCCCGCCGCCATGTAGTCGAAGACCTTGTTCGGGTACGTGGTACGGAACATGGGAATATCCTGCAGGATGGCAAGACACACATCGGCAGAGGCAATGATGCCCGGCATCTCCTTCTTGGCGCGCACACCTGCAAAAACCACATTCGATAATTTCATACGCTCCGCGTCCGTTTGAAGCCGCGCCCGTTCCTTCCCGTCACCGAATAGCACAAAACGGATCATCTCCTCGCCGTTCAATCGCTGAGCCGCGCGCAGTATTGTATCGATGTCATTCGCCTGCCCCAACGCACCCGCATACAACACGACGAATTTATCTTCCAGACCCAACTCAGCCCGGATCGATGAGCCATCCACGTTCGGGTTGAACATGTCCACGTCTGTGCCGTAGGCGATGTACGTAACCTTGCTCTCGGGTACACCTTTCGCAAGCATGTACTCACGATAGGCAGGCGAGTTCACTAAAATATGCGTTGCACGCGCGTACAAAAATTTCTCCAGCCAGCGCGCCAAAGCGATCACGGCAGGGTTCTTCAACACACCCATGCTCACCCCAAACTCGGGCCACAGGTCACGCACTTCCAGCAGGAATGGTTTGCGCCGCATCCACGCCACGAACCACGCCGAGACCGCCTGAAAGATCGGCGGCGTCGTGCCCATCACAAGGTCCACGTCACGCACCCGCAACGCGGTCCACACCGAACTGAACATAAAACTAAAGAATGAAACGATGCGCCAAAAGTAACTGCGATGCAGCGCCGGGTAAATATAAGAACGCAACACGCGCACGCCGTCAAAATTTTGCTCGGCAAAAAGTCCCTTCCGTTCCACCGTGCGCTGTCCCGTTTGATAATTCAAGTCGCTGGCAATAATGACGAGTTCATGTCCGCGCGCTTGTAAAAATTTCGCCATCTCAAAATGACGCGTATGTCCCGGCTCATCGGGTGAGACGAATGCTTGATTGATTAACAGGATTTTCATCGGGTGGGATTATAGCATTGGGATGTGAATCCGCCTCAGGCGTAGCCGGAACCGGGTCCGCTTCGAGAGGCAGTTTCTCCCCGAATCGTTTCCCGTTTTAGGACAACCCCCATCTGATTACATTTCCGTAAAGATACCTTTCTGAGAGTCTTTGAGAGCCCCGCCGCATAGAATTACGCTTGCAGAAAGGAAACTTACTATGGAAATCCCACGACACTGGAGACTCAAGAAACAACGCTATGGACTGGTCGGCGAAGTCTGTCCCCATTGCGATTACAAGATATTCCCCCCGCGCGATGTCTGCCCGAACTGCGGCGACGAAGCCAAAACCCTTTACTCTTTTAGCGGCAAAGGCGAAGTTTATTCCTACACCACCGTTTACGAAGCACCCAGCGGATACGACGCCAACGCCCCTTACACCGTCGCCTCGTCCAAACTCGAAGAGGGTCCTATGATCACCGCCCAACTCACCGATGTGGACAACAATGAAGTCGAGATTGGCATGCCCGTCGAAATGGTCACCCGCAAAATGCGCAACGACGGCGACGAACGCGGCCTGATCGTATACGGCTATAAGTTTCGACCCGCGGTGGTTGCATAAATTCCCCTTGCATACCCAATTGCCCTGTCAGATATCTGACAGGGCAATTTTGTCTTACAGTCAGCGAAGTCATGGATTTAGCGGAGTCATTGTAATACAATCCTAAATTGATGTTGGGGTAAAGAAGAATTTATTGTGTGTAGTTGATTATCGACAAAGTTTCCTTGATGCGAAGGTAAACAGGATTCTGGTCGAAATCCATCCCGCCATCGTCTATGCCGCCGCTGCAATCAACGGCACGATTAACGACCCGTTTTCCTTCTCGCCCTGGACCATGGTTTTCCCGGCCCTGATCCAATCCCTATTGCTAGGTCCGATGGGAGAGGAGTTTGGCTGGCGCGGACTTGCCTTACCCCTCCTGCAACGTCGATTTTCTCCGTTTTGGGCAAGTCTGGTCCTCGGCGTCGTTTGGGCATTCTGGCATTCGCCTGCCTTCTTCATGAGTGGGACACCGCAGAGCGCCTGGTCTTTTGGTCCTTTCTTCGTTGGACTCGTCAGCGTTACTATCATCCTGACGCCGCTGTTCAACGCATCGCGCGGCAGCCTGTTGATCGCCATCCTCTATCACCTGAACTTGATGAACCCTATTTTCCCCGACGCCCAACCCTGGGATAACCTCCTGTTTGCCATTGCTGCGGCCGTCATCGTTTTCCTCAACCGCCGTCAGATGTTCCAGCGCGGCTCTGGTGTAAAGGAGGTGCTTGGCTCTGAGGATAAAGATTAGCACCCCGTTTGCATTTAATCAGGCTCGTGATCGTTAATTTCATGCTGGAGAACAGGGTCTGCCATGACAATTGTCATGGCAGACCCTGTTCGATTTATCATTAAATAACCACGACAGAAAGCACTTCCTGTGATTGATTCTCCTGACTATACTGCGATGGTAAATACATAAAATATTTATTGATTTCATGTCAGGAGCTTTTGAATGCCCATCTCTGTACAATCCGAAAATCTTAATTCTCCACTGGTCGCACCGTTGACACATTTTGAGCGTGGAGACCCTGCTCTCGCCGGAGGCAAAGGGGCTAATCTGGGTGAGTTGATCAAGGCAGGCTTTGATGTCCCGCCGGGGTTTGTCATTACCACTGCGGCATATGATTTGTTGCTTCAAACCAATAGCCTGCAAGCTGACCTACAAAAAATACTCGGTTCACTCCAAACAGACAACCCCGCGTCAGTGAATGAGATTAGCCAGCAGATTCGTGACGCAATTCAGTGTGCTTCCATACCAGCCCTGATAGTTGATGAGGCACGAAAAGCATATCGCCAACTGGAGGGTGGTGCTGTAGCCGTCCGTTCGAGCGCAACGGCAGAAGACCTGCCGGAAGCTGCCTTCGCCGGTCAACAGGAAACGTTTTTGAACATTATTGGCGAACAGGCATTGCTCGAGGCAATCCGTGCCTGCTGGGTGTCATTATGGTCAGAACGAGCCATACTTTATCGCGCTCATCAGAATGTGGATCAGGTTTCCGTCAAACTGGCAGTGGTCGTGCAAAAGATGGTGCCGGCCGAAGTAGCAGGTGTGATGTTCACAGCCAATCCCGTCAGCGGCGCACGCGCTGAATTGGTGATCGATGCCAGCCCGGGTCTGGGCGAAGCGGTTGTCGCAGGTTTAGTCACACCGGATCATTTCGTGGTGAACAAGCATGGATTACACATCAAAGACCATCGTATTGGTGGAAGAGAAATTATCATACACTCCAAAGCTGGAGGCGGCACTGAGCAAGTAACATCCACCGACAAAAATACTGAGGCAGCGTTATCTCCGTATGCAGTGCGCAACCTTGCAAAGTTAGGCAAACAGATCGAGCGGCATTACGGTGCGCCACAGGATATCGAATGGGCATGGATCAAGGAGGGGGCAAAAGCCGGGAAGTTTCTGATCCTGCAGGCGCGGCCGATGACCGCTTTGCCGAAGCCACTCAAAGTCACGGGTCCGATGCGAATGGTGATTCCCATGCTGGCTGAGATGTGGATCACGCGTCCCTATCCCCTCGACATAACCACTTTCACTGGGACAATCGAACGGGCTATTGGAAACCTGCTCGTCGTGATGATGGGCAAAAGTGCACCGGATCCCGATCAAGCCCTGGTTGAGGAAGATGGCGTGGTCGTGCGCTTCGAGCCGCCAGAAGTACATCCTTCACCAGGCATGTTTATTATGCCGTGGCTAACGCTATGGCGTACGCGTCAATACGATCCATCACAATGGCAGGCTGACCCGATTATCGCCGAGGTGCTTGCAGGTGCGCGTGAACTCGAAAGCCGTGATCTTCATTCACGGACCTGGACACAAAATATAGAAATCCTGCATGAGTCCCTTGCCTTGATCCCGCGCGTCATGCAATTGCGCGAACGTTATGTTCCGAAAGCAATTGTAGGGCTGGGGACATTATGGCTGTTTCTTGCAGTGAGCGGTCGCAAGGATCGTTTCAGCCAATTAATCTCAGGAGTGGAAACCAAGACCACGGAGACCAATCGCGCCCTGGAAACTTTGGCTGGGCAAATCCGCGGTGACGCTATATTGCGAGAACTATTTGCACAGACTGAATCAAGTGAATTGCAACCTGCGCTGCAACAATCACAACCGGGACAAAACTTTCTACAAAGTTTCTCTTTGTTTCTCGCCCAATACGGACATCGAGAGACAGCATTGACCATTTCACAGCCAGCCTGGAAAGATGAACCAAAGATTGTGCTTGGAATCTTGAAAGTATTCGCAACATCAGAATTACAAGAGACAGATCGTTATCAGGAATGGAAACATGTGCGTGATGAGTTGCTGGCAAGTTCCGTTCTCGGCTGGCGGCCTCTTCGTAATTGGTTTTTGAAGTCATTGACGAATGCGCGCAGTCTTTTCCAAATGCGGGAAGACACACATTTTTACGCAACGCTGGCACAGCCGCTCGTGCGGCGCGTGGCACTCGAATTGGGAAACCGTCTTGAACAAGTGGGGGCAATCCAGTCAGCCACAGATGTATTCCACTTGAGGCTGGATGAGCTGGAGAAACTTGGTGAATCCTGGCCGCCCACGCAAGAAACGATCTCGCACATCCATGAGCTGGTTTTGCGCCGCAATGCGAAGCGTGAGTCCCTGGCGAATCAGCCGATGGTTGACCCGCGTTTGCTGGCGTCACCACTACAAGACCAAATGGATGAAGATATCATTTTGAGTGGGTCACCGGGCAGCCCTGGCATTGCATCTGGTCTGGTCCGCATTGTACGTGATGTCTCTGAATTTGGAAGATTGCAACCCGGTGAGATCCTGGTCGCGCCGGCCACCAATCCAGCCTGGACACCTCTCTTTCAACGCGCGGCAGCCGTGGTTGTCGACATGGGTGGCGCAGCCTCTCATGCTGCCATTGTTGCCCGCGAATATGGTGTCCCAGCCGTGATGGGTACGGTTGATGGCACGAAGAAATTAACCAATGGACAATGGATTCAGGTGGATGGTTCGCGCGGTCTGGTCTTGAAAGCAAGTGAACATAAGGAGAATCCTCGAAATGATATGTAATATATTCGCTGCAAACGGGATCACGATCCCCTGCGATTCTTCGGTCTTTCTCGCCGTGCTCGCCGTTCATATCCCCTTCGGTATAGCCTGTGTTCTGGCTGGCATAGTAGCATTGCTGAGCAAAAAGCAGCCTGGTCGCCACCCAACATTCGGGACTATTTACTACTGGAGTTTGTCGGCAGTTTTTTTGTCCGCCAGTATTCTGGCAGGATTACGATGGGCTGAGGATCATCACTTATTTATCTTAGGGACGCTTTCCTTCACAGCGGCGACTTTCGGACACATGGCACATCGGCAACGTTGGTATGGCTGGGTTAAATGGCATATCATCGGTATGGGCTTGTCATATGTTCTCATGTTAACAGCTTTTTATGTGGACAACGGCAGAAGTCTTCCTCTTTGGAAGGAATTACCTGCGATCGCCTATTGGATATTGCCCAGCGCAGTCGGGCTTCCCCTTATCGTGAATGCCCTATTACGCCATCCGCTGGTAGTACGAGCACAAAATGGGTCGGCACCTGATGGCAAATGACCAATTATCCAACCTGCCGGAATTCCAATTCCAGGGATTTTATTGCAATTGAATTCTATGCCCATTCTCTGACCTTGTATATTTGCATCATTCGAAATGGTAGAATGATTCGTCAAGAATGGAAAGACCTATTTATCAGGAGCTTGAGATGGAAAGTTTTACAGGAGAGAAGGTAGAGAATTTCTCTACAAAAATTGGAAGAACGCCCCAAAGCCATGACGAATCGAAATTGCAGGAAATCATTGCTTCCAGCGGCATCTCTGTCCGGCTATGGCGGCTGTATGCCTATTTTTGGCTGGTGTGTCTGTTCTTTCCTATTCTTTCACTCATCCAGGCGCCACCGTCAGGATTAGATTTGCTGATCACCATCGCGGGGCTGGTAGCCTTTGTTGTCATCTATTTCCGGGTCATGTGGCCTCATCCAATAAAGGATGGAGTGCGTGGTCGGTTCAGACTCCAAACATCCATATCCTTGATCATCGGTCTTACGGTGCTTGTATGGTTCTTCAGTATCAATTTTGGAACTTCTTTCCTCTGGCTCTTCATCGGAGTGAGTGCTATTGCTGGAATAACCCTTTCGTTTCGCAATGCATCCATAGTCGTTTTTGGATTAACCCTGCTTACCCTGGGAATCAGCGTACATGCCAGCGGGAGCATTGCTTCAGCGAACTGGCTTCAGATCATCCCGCTCGTGTTACTGGTCCGCGGGCTTGGTCTGGATATGATTGGGTTTGTCCGCCTGTCTGACGCATTACGGGAATTGCATACGGCCCGCAAAGAGCTTGCCCGCCAGGCAGTGACGGAAGAGCGTCTGCGGATGGCGCGCGATCTCCATGACTTGCTTGGTCATACCCTTTCACTGATCACATTGAAGAGCGAACTGGCTGGACGCCTGTTGGAGAAAGACCCTCATACTGCATCACAGGAGATTCATGAAGTTGAACGTGTGGCGCGTCAGGCATTACGTGAGGTGCGGGAAGCTGTTGCAGGATACCGACAGCGAAACCTGCGCGGCGAATTGGATGGTGCACGTCAAATCCTGGAGGCTGCCGGGGTTGTCTGCACCGTTGAACACAAGGTTCAGTCACTTCCACCAATTGTAGAAGCCGTTGTCGCATGGGTTGTGCGCGAGGGTGTGACCAACGTGATCCGACACAGCCGCGCGCAACATTGTCTGATTCGTATTACATCCACAGACGGATATGTCCGCGCGGATGTGATCAACGATGGATACCCGCGCGAGGAAAATTTCAAAGTTCAGATGGGAAGCGGTCTTTCCGGGCTTGCAGAGCGTGTCGCCGGACTCGGTGGCAGAATCGAGACCGGAGCATCACCCTCATCTACTGGAATCGGTTATCAGCTTAAAGTTGAAATCCCGATCAGCGGTGAACTCATTACGGAGGTGCGATGACAGCCAAAATCCGAATCCTGCTGGCAGAAGATCAAGCGATGGTGAGGGGTGCGCTGACAGCCCTCTTGCGTCTGGAGCAGGATCTTGAAGTTGTTACCGAGGTTTCACAAGGAGACCAGGTGCTACCAGCAGCGTTGAAGACTCAGCCCGATGTAGCCCTGTTGGATATTGAAATGCCTGGTATGGATGGGTTGAGCGCGGCGCAAGCATTACACAAAACCTTACCTGCCTGCCGAATCGTAATTCTCACCACCTTTGGGCGCAGCGGTTATCTGCGCCAGGCTATGGAAAGCGGCGCGGTCGGGTTTTTGCTCAAGGATGCGCCGGCAGACCAACTGGCCGTCGCGATTCGGCGTGTGATGGCTGGCGAACGAGTCGTCGATCCCGATCTGGCTCTTTCTGCTCTGAGTGACGGGGACAATCCGCTCACCGGACGGGAGCGTGACGTATTAAAAGCATCCCTCGATGGCGCCAGCATTGCAGATATCGCGACACAGTTTTACCTTTCAGAGGGGACAGTCCGCAATCACATTTCCACAGCCATTCAAAAGCTTAATGCGCACAACCGAATGGAGGCGGCACATCTTGCACAGGAAAAGGGCTGGCTCTAGTACGTGTTATTCAAGTGATTACAACTCGACAAATAAGTGCGCAACGGAGTACTTATCTGATATACAGATATAATTTCAGGCCGTGGCTGGCTGTTGCCTATTCTGTTTCGAAATGATAATTGCTCTGTCAGATCACAATGACAGGGCAATTATATTTAACGGCCAATCCATAATAATCCACGTGAGGGCACGATCATTTATCTATAAAGGTATTTGCGAATTGCACAAACTTGTAGATATCAGCAAAATTCGTGACGAAACCAATGGAAGCTCTGACTGCCCCGGTCGTTTTTCCATCGATCCGATAAAGGAATTGATCGAACGTCAGGCGATCTTTATCGTGAAAACAGGGAGCAAGATCCTCCTGTGTAAACCCAAGGGCCGCCTCCCGCGCTCCCGGATTGCAATGACACCCGGCACGCAATGAGATCTTTTGTTCATTTGCCAATCGTTCCACGTCTTTGCAGTCCAACATTCTGCCATCGCGGTCGAAGAAATTGACCTGGATCGTGCCACCTCTCATATGGGTGTCCGCAGGTCCATACAGCTGAATAAGCGGTTTTCCATTGCTGTGATGAAGGGCGGACAATTCGGTAAGTAGCCAGGAGGTTAAGCACATGACACGTGTATGGATCATGTCAATTCCTATTGACTCGATCCATTTGAGTCCAATCTCGACTGCAGGTATGCTCAGGTAGTTGACTGTGCCATCCTCAAATCCTGCCGCACCGGGAGTCAGATAGTGGTCAAATGCCGTAACAGATGAAAAAGTAATGGTGCCCCCTGCATACCAGGGACGGTGCAGTTTCTGGAGCGCGCGTTTGCGTGCCAATAAGCATCCTATGCCGGTTGGGTAACCGAAAATTTTATAAAATGAAATGTCCACAAAATCGGGGTGCCAGCGGCTTAGATCCAGCCGGTTGGAGGGTGCAAAGGAGGCTGCATCCAGGAGTACATCCCAACCTTTGGCTTGCGCCTGCTCGATCCATTCGAGCGGATGCTGTACCCCGGTAAAATTGGATTGGGCTGGATAAGCGAAGAGATGGTTCTTTCCAGGGCGGGCTGTCAGTAAAGCTTGAGCCAAATAATCGGAATCAGCACGCAGGTCCGGAGGGAGAATCGGAACATATGTTACTGTTGCGCCTTTGGCACGGGCAAACTCCCGAATGCCGTTCACCGAGTTGTGATTATCCGAGGTTAGTAAATAGGTGTCACCAGGTCCAAAGGGATAGGCTTCGCCAACAAGCTTTAGCGCACCCGTCGCATTCAGTGTAAAGATTACCGTATACTCATCCGCCGCCGCATTGAAATATTGAAGGACGTACTCGCGTGTTTGCTCAACAAGTTGGGTCATCGCCATCGAGGTTAAGTTCTTGGAATGTGGATTTCCAAAGATCGCATTGTTGAGTAACTCAGTGTGTTCACGCAATTGCGATTCAGCATATAAAGCACCGCCTGTGTAATCCAGGTAGACGTGCCCCTGACGGTCGAGGCGACCATATTCGGTGGCACGCAATTGATCCAATTTTCCAGTGGAATCAAAATCCGGATGGGCCTGAACAAAAACCTTGAATGCGATCTCGATAGGTTCCTCCCTCAAACGAGGGCGCGCAATGTCAGTTGCCAGCATGGTTTTTACCTCCTGCTGCCTCGCTTTGCGTGGGTGAACCTCCACCTGAGCGCAGCGACAGGGACGTACCCATCACATCGATCACTTCATCGCGGTCAGAGACGTACGCAAATGTATGGATAAATTTACACACTATAAAGAGAATACCTAGAATCTTTACCGTTAAGAAAATAGTCTCAGCCATGGTTCACTTCCTAAGTCTTATCTGAATGCACCTGTTCGGCCAAAAACCGATCAGCAAAATCATTGCCCAGGGGTAATTGTCTTCGGGTGGAGAGCACCGACACCCCGGTGATGCGATCCACCGGCAAATCATTGCGCATCGATGCTCTGCGGATGGCCTCCGGATTGGGCGCATCGTAAATACAAAACGATTTCCGATGATCAGGCGAAATATAAGAGTACAGCCAAATGACTCCATCGCGGGCATTGTTCTCGGCAAAAGCATGTTGCCTGTCTGGTGGATCATCTGGTCCGGGTAGCCGCAAACCCACTTCGGAATGAAACGTTCGCTCCACCAGATAACGATTCATCACAATCATCCTTTCCTATATCTGAAACAAGGATACAAAAAATCCCGATGGGATACATCGGGAGGAGCCCCCTATCTTTCCAAATTTGATTCCCTATTTTTTGGCGAAGTAGGGATGGGAGCGTGCCAGCCTGGCAGCATCCTCACGAGAGTGAAGATCCATCTTTGCAAGGATGGCAGAGACATGATGGTCGGTGGTTTTGGGTGAAATATGCAGCCGGTCCGAGATTTGGGTATTGGATAACCCCTCGATCAGGCATCCAAGAATTTCCAACTGCCTTCCGGTCAATCCAAAAGGATTATCGCGCGTGGAAGCGTGTGGATTGCGCGGGATATTTGGGATTCCCGCATTCTGCAACCGCTGGCGTAGCGATTCCACCCAGGGACGGGCACCGAGTCGTTCGAAAATCTTTAGCGCAGTGATCTGCGACTGACTGTCCCCTTCACTCAACGCGCGTGCCTGTTCATAGGGGCAAGCCAACCGTTCCCATTCATCAGCAGCGGCCTGCCATTCTCCGGCAATCTGCAATATAAAAGGTGAGGCCATCCAATCATATGGAGTTGCCTGCTCCCCACATTGCCAGAGCCAGAACGCCGCCTCTCCCGCCAGCCAGGGATGTTGTTTCTCCACTGCCATTTTGAAGAGTGTGTGTGCTTCGTTCAATGTTCTTTCGTGATTGCCTTCAAGCCAGTCGATCTCTGCCAGAGCTGCGTGGAGAGGAGCCTCGTCATCAAAATGATTTGAATAAATGCCGCTTTCCAGTGCCTGATCCAATAATTCATGCGCAGCCAGTACGCCTCGCCGAGCGTGCAAACGTCCCATCGCAACAAGAGCTGGCAGGCGGTTATGCGGAGAAATATTCGTTTGTTCCAACACAGCGTTCATGGATGATTCTGCTTCAGGCCATTGTCCAAGATATACAAGTGTAAGGGCTTGCCACGAGAGCATATAAAAACGTACCAAATCCAGGTCGCGCTCAGAAGAATAGGTTATGCCTTCAGATAAATAACGCTCAGCGGTTTCAAAGCGATATAAATCGCAGGCAGTCGAGCCTAAATTTGCGTACACTGTGGCAACTCGCGCATCCAATCCCGCTTCGCGGGCAATGCCAAGACAGCGCTGTAGATATTCACTGCCACGTTTAAAGTCAACGGAAAGCAAATTGGAGCCGAGCGTATCATAGGCCATGGCGAGCACACGAGCATCGCCAGAGCGTTCGGCCAATGCGACAGCTTTTTCAGCCAATATGTTGGCCTCAGTGATATTGCGATTCTTATTTTCCAGTAGAGCCTGATTGCGATAAGCCAGCGCCAGCTCTTTTCCATGCGGCTGCTTCTCAAGGAGTTGAATCGCGGCTTGAGAACTCTGCTCGGCTTCCTTTGGTTGTCCACTGCTGAGTAGCACCATTGTCAGGTGGGCAAGATTTTCCCCTTCTTTGATTGAATTACCAACAGCGCGCCAGAGGTCGATCGCCTGGCGACGACTGGCGATCGCCTCAGTTTGATGATTAATGAGATTATTTTCCCAGGCGTGAGCTTCGAGCAACAAAGCCTGTTCTGCTGGAGGTAAGTGATCCGCATAACGAAGGGTAAGTGCATAAAGGGAGGCTGCAGCACGATGGGCACCGACAGCTGAAGCCTGTCGGGCTGCCGACGGGGCGAACTCCAACACAGCCTCGCGATCATAAGCCGCCTCAGCGTGGTGAACCAAACGGGACAAATCCCGTTCAGAAATGAACTTAGCCCGGAGTGAATCCAAGACCAAGCGATTCAGCACCATACTGCGCTGCGGCGAGACTGTGTCCAGGATGGTTTGCCGAGTCAATTCATGTCGGAAAGCAACAACATCCCCCTGGGAATGTAAGACTCCCACGGCCATACATTCTTCAATAAAATCTGCTTCGGCTCCCGTTATTTCTGCCAATAGCCAAGGCTCGATACGCATCCCAATGATCGCGGCAGCCTGCAAAACAGCTTCGGCGGAGAGAGACAGACGGGCAGCGCGGGCGAGAACCGCGTCCCTTATTGTGGGCGGAATCCCACCTGTAGGGCTAGTTAGAATTTCAGTGACGTAGAAAGGATTACCTCCCGTCTTGCTGTGTAGCGTCTGAACATCAATGGGGTGATCACCAACAAGGGTGCGCACGCCATTTTCACTGAGTGGTTCCAATAAAATATGGTGTGCAGACCGAGAGATGGACAAATCACCAAGCACTATACGAAGCGCATGCTGTGGTCCAAGCTCATCATCGCGGTATGTCATCACCAGCAAAACACAGGTTTGCGAGATCCGTCTTCCGAGGAAGCGCAGTAGATCCAATGTGGCCTCATCAGCCCAATGCACATCTTCGAATACGATGATCGCTGTCTGTTTCTTTAGTACTTCGAGTATGGCGGGAAATATCGCGGTATGCTGCGGGTCAGAAGAGAGAAGTTGGGGCAAGTCCTTATGCAACTGGGCTGCCATGTCATAGACAGGTCCAAACGGGCGTGGAGCAAAGAGCGAATCACACGTTCCCCAGTAAACGGGCATCGAAGCAGTATGGCGGCGCGTGAATGCTTCGATCAGTGAGGTCTTGCCGATCCCCGCCTCGCCGCTGATCAACGCGATTCTGCCCACCCCATTGCCAACCTGCGCCAGGGCGGACTCCAACTCGACCAGATATGGTTCGCGTTCCAGTAAGTTCATATTAAACGAAGCGAGAGATTCGGTTATGAGTTTGAGAAGATTCGATTGTGGATTCGATGGAGGGGCAGATCTTGTAATGAATAATTTATATCATAATTCTTCATCGTTTTAGGGGATGCAAAAGTCCCAATTCTCTAAATGGGTTCAATCCTGCGGGCAACTTTTAAGATTGAGCCAGATCACGGTTCTCCTATTGTAGGCGACATTTTTGAAGTTTAGATACTTCTTTCAGGCGTGAACGTCTGGATTCCAACCTTACATGATTAGAAAGATATCTCCTGTGCAGTACATATCTAGTATACGGCTACAAACTCCGCCCGGCGGTAGTGGCATAGCAGCAAACTTGTTGCGATTCTCTATAAAGCACTAAACCACCATTAGGTGACTTCACATAACCCATCGGTTTGACGGGTCGCATTTATTTACAGGAACAGTCATTCAATTATGGTAACATTTTTGGTTGTGGGAACATAATTCCAGGTAGGACGTCATGACAGTAAGCGGAGGGCTCCTTCAATGGACAATAAATGGAAAGCCATATTCGGCACAAAACGCGCCTTTGTATTTGCTGGCATTCTCATCCTGGTCATTGCTGGCGGAATCATTTTCCTATCAAAAAGATTCCAGCCTGGGAATTTTATCCCGGGGGATAGTCCCATCCCTATTGCCATCGACACGAATCAGCCATCCACTGGAACACCGGATAAATTCGGCATCGATATCGAATTGAGCGATGGACAGTCTCAGCCGGAGACGGTAGTACCGTTCCCGTTGGCAACGGGGGAACCGCTCTCATCCGATGATATTTTCTCGATCCTGGCACGACTGCCAGCTTTGCTGTCTGGCTCGGGCGAACAAACAGAGTTCAACCTACCGCCGGAGGTTCTGCCTCCGCCGCGCCCGGGGAATACGATCAAAGAGTCGTTCCCGCCTCTCGAAACGGAACCAACTCCGGGGGCGGTGGAAGCGGGTCCGCTTCAGGTCCTGCGATTCGCTCCCGAAGGAGAAATCCCGATTGCGCCGTTTGTCAGCGTGACATTTAACCAGCCGATGGTTCCACTGGGGACGTTAAGCGATCTGGCGGCACAGGATGTACCGGTCATCATCGAGCCATCTTTGCCGGGCACGTGGCGCTGGCTGGGAACCAAGACCCTGACATTCGAATACGATTCTGACTTGATCGACCGCCTGCCCAAGGCAACCGAATATACAGTCGCCGTACCGGCAGGGACAAAATCGATCAACGGCGGAGTGTTGGCTGAAACCGTTTCATGGACGTTCAAAACTCCCCCACCCAAAGTCGTAACGACTTACCCAGATAATTCCCCGCAACCGTTGGAACCGATTTTCTTCGTTGCATTCGATCAGCGCGTTGACCCGGCGGCAGTATTGAAAACCATTTCTGTGACCGCTGGCAGTCAGGAAGTAACTGTTGTATTAGCCAGCCAAACAGAGATCGATAAAGATGAGCGCGTCAGCCAGCTTGCCAAGGACACGCCCGAAGGACGCTGGCTGGCTTTTCGCGCAGAAGCTCCCTTCCAACCTGAAACGAATATCTCGGTGACGATCGGACCGGGAACGCCTTCTGCAGAGGGACCACTCTCCACAACCGAATCTCAATCCTTCAATTTTTCGACTTATACACCCTTGCAAATCGTGGAACATCGTTGTTCCTACGATGATAAGTGTCCGCCCTTGACTCCTTTTTATATCCGTTTTAATAACCCGCTGGATACGAACGTTACCAGCGAGGACATGCTGCGCGTGGAACCTGAAATTCCCGGCGTAATTGCCAATATCTACGGTGACACGATCACGATCGGTGGCGAGACCAAAGGTCAGACTACGTATACGGTCACGGTTTCGGGAAAGGTGCAGGATATCTTCGGTCAGCAATTGGGGAGAGATGTACGCCTGAGCTTTAAAGTTGGCAAAGCCGAACCGGTCCTGGTGAACACAGGTCAGAATTTTATAACCCTCGACCCGACAGCATCGAAGAAAATTTTCTCGGTGTATGCGATCAATTACAACAAGATACACTTGAAAGTGTATTCCGTCGAACCCTCCGATTGGACACAGTACAAACAATATCTGCGCGACTGGCAGCGAACCGATGTAACCCTCAAAATGCCCGGCAGATTGGTTGAAGATACAGTTCTCAATCTTGATCTTCCAGATGACACCCTGACACAGGTGGATATAAATTTGGGTCAATACCTGAATGGGAATTTCGGCCATCTTGTCCTGATCGTCGAACCGCCTGCAGGTATGTTTGAGAACAATGAAGATAAATGGAGACGCTTTTCCCAGACGATCATCACCTGGGTGCAAGTCACCCAGATCGGTCTGGATGCCTATAACGATCACAGTGAAATGGTGGCATGGGCAACTGACCTCAAAGATGGCTCGCCATTGGCAGGCGTGCAGATTCAATCGAGCAATGGGAACGCCCCGATCTTGAGCGGCGCGGATGGTACTGCGCGTTTTAATATTCCCTTTGGCGCCACCTATCTGGTTGCCAGCAAGGGAGCCGACCAGGCGATCCTGCCGCGTTCAACATATTATTGGTACGACGACTCGTGGACCACCAGTGAGCCTTTGGATACCTTGCGTTGGTATGTGTTCGATGACCGCCAAATGTATCGTCCCGGTGAGGAAGTACATATCAAAGGCTGGCTGCGACTCATAGGTGGAAGACAGAACGGCGATGTCGGGCTGGTCGGCGGAGGGCTGCGCTCGATCAATTATCAGATCACCGATTCGCAGGGCAATGCGCTCGGCAATGGTGAGGCAAATGTGAATGCCCTCGGCGGCTTTGAC
>Ga0210377_10000197_pt1 | contig 58126 bp, 37 predicted proteins | sample PLM4_65_b1redo_FD_155480 | JGI IMG/M metagenome (GOLD analysis project Ga0210377, IMG submission 155480) | Groundwater sediment microbial communities from an aquifer in East River, Colorado, USA - PLM4_65_b1 redo | ecosystem: Environmental > Terrestrial > Soil > Riparian zone | place: USA: East...
CATAGTGGCGTCGAGAGTGTTGGTGGTGAGCGATCACCGGCGGACGGTGCGCACGGGTGGGCGGTCGTGGGCGTACGAACGGCCGTGCGCCGGCCGTTGATTCGACGGCACTTGGCGACGATGAGGCTTGGCCCGGGGGTTGATAGGCCCCGGGCATGGACCAGCCGGAGACAACTGTCGAGAGCGCGAACCCCGACCTCTTCTGGCCGCGTTTCTGTCCCTGGCCCGATTGCGCCGCGCATCATGACGCCGGCGCCCGCCGGGTGAGGTTTCGACGCCACGGCGCCTACTCGCGGCGGTGTGACGGACGGCGGGTGCCCCGATTCCGCTGTCCGTGCTGTCGGCGCACGTTCTCGCTGCAGAGTTTCGCGGTCTCTTACTACCTTAAGCGTCCGGAGCTGACCCAGCCCATCGCCCGCGGCCTGGTGGCGGGCTCGGCACACCGCCAGATCGCCCGCAGCGCCGGCTGCCACCATGCGACCGTGACCCGCCGGTCCCAGCGCCTCGGACGTCACGCGGCTCTCCTGCATCATCTCGTGCTCCGAGAACTGCCCGACACCGCCGAGCCGGTCATCGTCGATGATTTCGACTCGTTCGCCTTCTCGCAGTACTTCCCGTGCACGCTGCCGACCGCGGTCGGGGCGTCGAGCTGGTTCGTCTACGGGTTCGCCTTCGCCCCGGAGCGCCGGCGCGGCCGCATGAGCCCGCGGCAGAAGCGGACCCGGGCCCGCCTCGAACTCCGCCACGGCCGGCCGCCGCGCGGCGCCGTGCGGGAGGCGTTCCGCAGGCTGGTTGAGCGGCTCCCCCGTGGACCACTCCATCTCATCGCCGACGCCGACCCGGCCATACGCCGGGCTGTCGCTTCGATGGCCCGGGTCCGGCTGGAGGTTCACCCGAACCCGGCGCGCGGCCCCAAGGGCTCGCGACGCTCCCGAGCGGCCCGGGAGCGCGACCGGGCGATGTTTCCCAACGACCAGTTGCACCGCTTCCTGCGCCACACCGAGGCCGCCCACCGTCGCGAGACCATCGCCTTCGGACGCAGCTACAACGGTCTCATCGAGCGCCTCGCCCTGTTCGTCGTCTGGCGCAACCTGGTGCAGTCCCGCTCCGAGCGCCGGCCGCGCGACGGCACCACCGCCATGCGCCTCTCAGGCGTCCGCCGACCCTGGTCGTGGGACGACGTCTTCGCCCGGCGCCTGCAGCCCTCCCGGGTGAACCCTCCCGAGGAGGTGTGGCGGCTCTATCGCCGCGAGGTGGTCACCCCGCCGCTCATCCGCGAGCGCCGCCATACCCTCCGCCGCGCCTTCTAGGCCGCCACCGCTCCACCTTCATCCCGGGGCCGCCGGCCCAACCGCCTGCCGACCGACAACATTCTGAGCGCCACTATGAAAAAAATAAGCGCCACGGACGGTGTCGCCGCCGTCCGTGGCGCTTCCCGTTGAGGAGGGGGCGTCCCTTGCGGGACGCCTCTGTTGAGAGGCTTGGTGCGGTCTAGCGGCGATCGATGACGGCGCCCGCCGTGCGCGCCGTGTCGAGCGCCACGTCGATCTGCCGGTCGAGCAACGTGACCCGCTTCTGCAGCTCGCGGATCAGCGGTGTCGCCTGGGTGCGATACCCCAGACGCACGTCGTACGAGCGTGTGTCGCCGGCGAACGCGGACTCGGAGAAATCAACCTGCGACTTCTCGTAATCCATCTCGGCTGCGAGGGCGTCGCGTTCCGCCTGCAGACTGTCGTACCAGGCCTGCAGCGACGCCGTCGGCACGGGTGCAGGCTCGTACGCCGGCAGCTTCGCCGCCGGCGCCTTCTGCACGGGCATCGGCGGCAGACGCCTCAGATCCTGGTTGGTGTAGGCGCCCGGCACCTGGAACTTCGCCAGGTCGGCGTTGGTGTACGAGTCGGCGGCGAATGCCATGGCCGGCACGAGGCAGGCCAGTAGTACAACGACCTTCTTCATCCCTCTCCTCCCCTTGCGCCCGACGACCGCCCGCGGGGACCGCGTGGCCGCGTTCCCCGTATTCCCGGACTGGAGACCGTCCCGAACGGTCTCCTTGGTTCGTCATGGCGCGGTGTGCTGTCCATATACCGCGACAGCGCCGCGTGAGCAAGCGGATTCTTCCCGCCTGGATCGCTGAAAGTCGTTGATGGGCAGGGGGTTCAGCGGAATGCCGGGCGCGTCATCCCACCGACGCGACGATCACGCGGCGGTGCGTCGGCGCCGCCGCCGATTGCTGGCCCGGGCGCCGGCCGCTATAATGCCGGCCTTCCATCGGGGGTTCCGTGACGCGTCGACCGAGCCTGGTTCCTGTCCGTCCTCTCCTGGGCGCGGCCGTTGCCGTCGCCCTGATCCTCGCCGCCGGCAGCGCGCTGGCGGCGCCGGGGATTCCCGAGACCCGCGTGCTGCCGAACGGCCTGCGCGTCGTCCTGCTCGAGGATCATGCCGTGCCGCTGACCTCGGTCAGCCTGTGGGTCGGGTCCGGCAGCAAGTTCGAGGTCGAGGCCTCGACCGGGTACGCCCACTTCCTCGAGCACATGATCCAGCGCGGCACCGACACCACCGGGCCGTTCGCCTACACCCGCCTGGCGCATCGCTGGGGGGGCGCTCTCGCCGTCCGATCGAATTACGACCGGACCTCGATCACCTTCACCGGCGTGCCGCAGACCCTCGGCGACATGATCGACGGCGCCGCCGGAATGGGCCTGCACGCCTCCATCAAGGACCCGGAGATCGACCTCGAGCTGGGCACGCTGACGCAGGAGATCCGCACCTACTACGACCTGCCAGCGTCGGTGGCGTTCCTCGAGACGATGCGCACCGCCTTCGACGATCATCCCTACCGCTGGCCGACCCTGGGCAATTTTCGCTCGGTGGGGACACTGAAATCGGAGCAGATCCTGGCCTTCTACCGCAATCTGTACGTGCCCAACAACATGGCACTCGCGGTCGCGGGCGACTTCGAGCCCAGGGCGGCGATGGCGCGCATCGAGGCGGCCTTCGGCGGCGCTTCCATCAGCGCCACCCTGCCGACACCACCGGGGCCGCCGGCGACCCTCGCCGGACACATCGATGTCGAGAAGCGCCTCGATTTCGGCGAAAACTGGACGACGCTGTCGTTCGTCGGGCCGGGTTACCGGCATCCCGACCGCGCCGCCTTCGATGTGCTGGCGGCGGCGCTCGCCGATCCTTCGTCCGGGCTGGCGGCGGCCGTGCAGTCCGGCCAGACGGCCACGATCGCGCAGGTGTCGTACTACGGTCTCGAGGAGACCGGTCTGCTGTATGTCGCCCTCAACCCCGCCACACCCGAGCTGTCGTACACCGCCGCCGCCGCCGCGACCCGGGCCCTCGTACACCGCCGCCGCCGCCGCGACCCGGGCCCTCGCCGCCTTCAAGACCGCGGGCATCGGCGAAGCGGCCCTCCGCGAGCGGACGGCCCGCATGGTGCGCGACGAGCGCGCCCGCGCCGCCTCGGTCCAGGAACGCGCCGAGCGCCTGGGTGAATCGGTCCTCTTCGGCGGCCCGCGCTACTACTGGGATCGTCCCGACGCCCTGCGCTCGCTGACCCCCGCCGACATCGCCCGGGTCGCCCGGCACTACCTGGTGTCGGAGAACATGCGCCTCGTCGTGCTGGTGCCGAAGGCCACGGGTGATCTTCCCGAGCCGTCCAAGGAAGCGTTCCACAAGGCGCTCGACGGACTCGGGGCGGCCGGCGGCAACCTGGCCTTCGGTCTGCAGGCGACGTTGTACGACGGCGACGATGCCCAGCGCCCCGACCCGGCCGCCTGGGGCAACCCGAAGGGATCCGCCGCGCCGCGGTCGGCCACGACGACGACCCTCAAGAACGGCATGACCGTGGTGGTGGTCGAGGACCACCGCTGGCCGGTCGCCGCCGCCTCGCTGCACCTGCGCGGCGGCTCCGAGATGGACCCGGCGGGTCGCGAGGGCGCGGCGGCGATCGCCCTGCGGATGATCGCCGGGCGCACCGTGACGGCGCTGCGCGGCGCGGCCGCCGCCGCGGCGCGGCCGGCGGCCGTGATCCCCGAAGCCCAGGTGATGCGCGACGCCCTCGAGGTGCGCTTCACCGGCGACACGGCCGATCTCGGTTCCGGTCTCGCGGCCCTCGCCCGCGCCGTGCGCGATCCGCTCCCTGCCGGGGACATCGAGCCGGCGCGCCAGGCGGCGCTGTTCTCCCTGCAGCGCGCCCACATGGATCCGGACGGGGTCGCTCTCGACCTGTTCCACGAGAAGGCCTTCGCGGGTCATCCCTACGCGCACCGCCCGGACGGCACGCCCGCCGGTCTGCGGGCGATCACCACCGCGGACATCGCCGCCTTCGGCGCCGCCGTGCTGCGCCCCGGCGGCGCGGTGGTGGCGATCGTCGGGGACATCGACGGCGCCGCGGCCGTGCGCGAGGTCGTACGGCAGTTCGGCGACTGGAAGGGGGAGGGCGGCCCCACCACCGGCCGCCACGCGGCACCGCCCGCCGACGGCGCGCCCGCCGGTGACGCGGCCGCCGGCGACGCGGCGAAGGGCGCCACCGCCGGCGCCCTCCCCGGGGGCTACTCGCGCCAGATGAGCACGGCACAGTCGCGCATCGTCGCCGGCGTGCCCGGGGTGCGTGCCGACGATCCCGAGTTCGCCGGTCTGCGGGCCATCGGCGCGGGGGTGACGCTCCTCGCCTTCGACGACATGGTCTTCAAGCGGCGCGCCGCCTTCTCCGCGGTGTCGATCCCGGAGGGACTGCGCGAAGGCGGCACGCTGGCCGTCGCGCTGACCACGCAGCCGTCGCGCAGCGCCGAGGCGCTGTTCGACGTGCAGCGCCTGCTGCGGCGGATGGCCGTGGAGCCGCTCGCCGACGACGATGTCAGGGACATCGGCCGGGTGCTGGACGGACGCGAGGCGGCGGAGATGCAGGTGGCGTCGGCGCTGGCAAGCACGCTCGCCTGGCGCGTGATCAGCGGCACCGCCGCCACGGCGTGGCGCTCCGACCTGGCGCGGACCGTGCCCGACGCGCAACGTTTGAAGGCCATCGCCGAAGCCCGCCTCCGCCCGGAGAACCTGATCACGATCGTCGTCGGGCCGCCGACGCCTTGAGTCGGGAGAGATGGTGAGCGACACCCCCACCCTCTCGGTCGTGGTGCCGATCTACAACGAGGCGGTCACCCTGCGCGACAGCCTGCCCGCCCTGCGCGACGCCCTCGATCGTCTCGGCGAGTCGTTCGAGATCGTCGCCGTCGACGACGGCTCCACCGATGGCAGCGGCGTCCTCCTGGACGAGGCGGCGCTGGGCGAGCCGCGCGTCGTGCCGGTCCACCTGTCGCGCAACTTCGGCAAGGAGGCGGCGCTGTGCGCCGGCATGGAGACGGCGCGCGGCCGGGCGCTGATCATCATCGACGCCGACTTGCAGCATCCGCCCGGCCTCCTCCCCGAGATGCTCCGCCTGTGGCATGCCGGCAACGACGTGGTCGAGGCGGTGCGCCGTGACCGCGGCGACGAGGGGCTGGCCTACCGCCTGATGGCCCGGACGTTCTATGCGCTCGTCGGCCGATCGGTGGGGCGCGATCTCCAGGGCTCCACCGACTACAAGCTGCTCGACCGCCAGGTGGCCGACGTCATCCTGCACTGCCCCGAACGCAACCGCTTCTTCCGCGGTCTCGTGGCCTGGGCCGGCTTCCGTGTGGCGCAGGTGCCGTTCGTCGCCGCGCATAGGCTGGGCGGGGTGAGCAAATGGTCGGCGACAGGACTCATGCGCTACGCCTGGGGGAGCCTGCTCGCGTTCACGTCGCTGCCGCTGCGGATCGTCGCCTGGTGCGGGCTGCTGATGGTGGCGTGTGGTGCCGTCCTGGCGATGCAGACGCTGTACAACTACCTCACCCACCGCGCCGTCAGCGGCTTCACCACCGTCATCCTGGTGGAGCTGATCATGGGCGGCCTGATCCTGACCAGCCTGGGCGTGATCGCCTTCTATGTCGCGCTGCTGTACGACGAGCAGAAGGCCCGGCCGCTGTTCATCGTGCGACGCGCCGTGCCGGCCGCGTCGCCGGCCGCATCGCCCGTCACGTCAGCGGCGCCGGCTCCCACGCCGCGCGGCGCCCCCGGCTCCGCCCCTCCGGCGCGCGGCTGAGGGCGCGGCGCTGGGAGCCGCGAACCCCGCACGCGTCCAGGTGCCGCTCCGCCCGCCGCTCTTGCGCAGCAGGCGAATCGGTCCCAGGACCATGCCGCGATCGAGCGCCTTGGCCATGTCGTAGAGGGTGAGGAGGGCCGCGCTCACCGCGACCAGGGCCTCCATCTCGACGCCGGTCGAATGGCGGGCGCGCGCCGTGGCGGTGACGAGGGCGCGCCGTCGTGCGGCATCGAGCCGGATGTCGACACGCACATGGTCGAGCGGCACGACGTGACACAGAGGGATGAGATCGGCGGTCCGCTTGGCGGCGGCGATGCCGGCCGCCCGGGCAAGGGCCGGCGCCTCGCCCTTCTCGAGCGTTCCGCGGCGCAGCGCGGCGAAGGCGGCGCGCCCCATCCGCAGGGCCCCTTCGGCGATCGCCTCGCGCCGCGTCGGCGGCTTGTCGCCGACGTCGACCATCCGGGCGCGGCCGCGCGCGTCGAGATGCGTCAGCCCGGCGCGCCGCGTCACGACCGCACCACGCCGCCCGGGGCGTCCTGGCGGGCGGCCAGCTCCGCCTCGACCCGCACCCGGTCCTCGGGGGTGTTCACGTTGGCGAAGATCGACGGCCCCCCGTGCGGTCGCAGATCCTCCTCCTCGACCACGCGCAACCGCACCCCGCCGAGCCAGCGATGGATCGATCGATCACCCGCGGCGAGGGCGGTCTCGATCGCCGGCAGGCAGGCGGGACGGTAGGCGGCCGCCAGCACCTGCAGGATCCCGCCGGCGCGCGGCACGACCGCGTCCCACTCCCCGGGAGAATCGACCAGGGCGCGCAGCAGGGAGGCGGGCACCCGCGGCAGGTCGCAGGCCAGGGCGACGACCGGGCCGGCCATCACCGACCGTGCCGTCGCCGGCCCTCCGGCCGTGGCCTCGCGCAGTCCGCGGGCGAGCGCCGGCAGCGGGCCGCCCGGGGCGCCGCCGTCGGTCTCGTCGATGGGGCGCGCCCCGAGAAGCATCGCCGCCGGACGCGGCGGCGTCAGCACCAGCGGCGTGCCGCCGGCGGCGCGCACCGTCCGGATCGCCCGCTCGAGCAGCGTGACGCCGCCGATCACGAGCGCCGCCTTGTCGCATCCCATCCGTCGCGAGCCGCCGCCCGCGAACACCAGGCCGATGAACACCCGCCAACGATAGCACGCGCGCGGCGCCGCGCCGGTGGCGCCGTCTCCGCTATGATGACGGTCCGGCGGCCGGCCACCGCGATCCCCGCGCGCGGCCGCCGGTGCATGGGAGGATCGCCATGATCGGAACGCATCGCGCCGCCCCGGCGGCGTTCATCGCCGTCGTCACGGCACTCGCCGCGCTCGCGGCGTCGACACCGGCCGGCGCCGGCACCATCGCCGGCAAGGTCACCTTCGCCGGCAAGCCGCCGGCTCCCCGGCCGATCACCATCACCAAGGACGAGACCGTCTGCGGCCGCACCCCGCTGATGGACGAGTCGCTCGTGGTCGGCGCCGCCGGCGGGGTCAAGAACGCCCTGGTGCGCATCCTCGACGCCAGCGGCGCGCCGCCGATGCCGGCCCCGACACCGAACATCTCGATCGATCAGATCGGCTGCCGCTTCGTACCGCGGGTGCGGATTGTGCCGGTGGGGGCGCCGATCGACATCGTCAACAGCGACGGCATCCTGCACAACATCCACACCTGGTCGAAGGACAACCCGTCGTTCAACCGGGCGCAGCCGAAGTTCAAGAAGGTGCTGACCGAAACCTTCCGCAAGCCGGAGATCTTCCGCATCAGCTGCGACGTCCACAGCTGGATGAACGGCTGGGTCATCGTGGCGGCCGACGCCTACAACGTGCTGACCGACGAGTCGGGCGCCTACACACTGAAGGACGTGCCGGCGGGCACCTACACCGTCGAGTTCTGGCACGAGAAACTCGGCCACCAGACGGAATCGGTCACCGTGCCGGCCACAGGCTCCGCGACCGTCGACCTCTCGTTCAAGGCCCCGCAGGGGTAGGACTCTCCCCGGTCGCGCCCCGGTCGGGGTCGCGTGACAGGAGCCAGGCCCGGATCGCCCGTGCCGCGCCGGGCCGCCCTTCGAGGGCGGACGCGAACGAGGGCATCACCGGCCCGACGCCATTCCGGAGTGCGCGCCGGATCGCCGCGTCCGAGGCGCCGGCGCGCAGACCGCACGGGTGGCGCAGGTCGTCCGTCGCCGGGATCGGCCGGCCGCCCTCGTCACGCCAGGACGATCCATCCCCCGGCGCCGCCCGCCCTTCGCCATCCATCCCGTGGCAGGCAGCGCACCCGAGTTCCGCGAACAGGGCCGCGCCGGCGGCGCGGTCGTCCTCCGGCGCGCCATCCGCCACCGCGGTCACCTCGTCGGCCGCCGCGGTCGCCTCATCCGCCGCCGCGGTCGCCTCGTCCGCCGCCGCGAGCTCCACGGGGCGGCCGGCGAGATGGGGCGCGAACTCCCTGATCCGCCGCACCAGCGCCCAGCGCTCCTCCGCCTCGAGGTGAGCGAATCCCGGCATGGCGCTGCCGGTGCCCGCGCCGATCGTGATCGAGCGGAACAGGTCGGCGGCGCGCGGCGCCTCTCCTTCCGGCGTCGAACTGAAGCGATAGGCGCCGGTGGTGAAGTCACGCGGCGGCCGCGCCAGAAGCGCCGCCGCCGGCCCGGCGCCGTCGCCCGCGACGCCGTGGCAGGTGACACAGTGGCGCGTGTAGAGCCGCGCCCCGAGCGCCAGGCGCTCGTCGTCGGGGCGCCCGTCCGGCGCCGGGATCGCCGGCTCCCGGAGGCGCATCTCGGCCCAGACGTCGCGTCGATCGCGGCCCAGGGTCTGCAGCCAGGCCACGAGGGCGCGTGCCTCGGCCGTCGGCTCGGGTCGACCATCGCGGCCGGGGCGGAACAGGTGGCGGCAGGCCGTCATGCGCGACCCCGGGACGACGACGTCCGGGGCGTAGAGGTGCGCATGATGCCAATCGTCGCTGCGGCGGTGGCCTTCGAGACCGAGGTCCGGCCCGACGCGCGCATCGAGGGCCGACGGGATCCGCGGCTCCGGCAGGCGGACGGGCCCCCGGGGCGGAGGCCTGTCGAACAGAGTGTGGCAGCGGTCGCAGTTCTCGCGGCGGTAGATCGCCTCCCCCGCCTGTTCCTCGGTGGTCAGCGGGCGGCCGGGCCCGGCGCGGCCGGCGGTGGCGATGATCGGGGTGGCGCCATCGCCACTCCCGGACGGCTCGCCGGCGCAGGCCGCGAGGCTCGACGCCAGAACTGAGGATGAGCCCGACCCCGCGGGCGACGACCGGCGCGGCGGCCGGGGCTGCGCCCGGCGAAAGATGGGTCACGCGCTGTTCAGCGGACGGGGATCTGCCGATCGAGCGCCATCAGCCCGAGGAGCGCGGGGAGATAGGCGACCGAGACCAGCAGCAGGCGGCGCGCGGCGCGCGAGGTCGGATCGAACATCAAGGGGACCGCGGTCAGCGCCAGGGCCACGCCGAGCGCGAGGGCGCCCCAGAAGTAGGCCCCGCCGGCATATCCCCACAGCGCCGGCAGGAGGCTCAGCGGCACCAGCAGGACGGCGTTGGCCATGGCGATCCGGCCGGTGACCTCGTTTCCGCCCGTGACCACCGGCAGCAGGACGAACCCGCCGCGGGCATAGTCGTCGCGGTACAGGCAGGCGATCGCCAGGGCGTGCGGCATCTGCCAGATGAACAGGATCGCGAACAGCGCCATTCCACCCGGGGTGATCCCGCCGTCGGCGGCCGCCCAGCCGACCAGCGGCGGAAGCGCGCCCGGCAGCGCCCCGACCATCGTGCACAGGGCGCTGCGTGTCTTGAGCGGGGTGTAGATGAAGACGTAGCTCAGGAGGGTCAGCGCCACCAGTCCCGCGGCGACCCGGTTGACCGCCATCGCCAGCTGCGCCAGGCCCGCCATCGACAGCAGGCAGCCGAACAGCAGCGCATGCGCCGGCTCCATCCGCCCGGCAGGGAGCGGGCGGGCGCGCGTCCGCAGCATGCGGGCGTCGGCGTCGCGCTCGACATACTGGTTCAGGGCGCTGGCGCCGGCGGCCGCCAGCGCGGTGCCGACCAGGACGTGCGCCAGGAGCGCCAGGTCGAGGGCGCCGCGCGATCCCATGTAGAAACCGGCGAGCGTCGTCAGCAGGACCATCGAGGTGACGCGCGGCTTGGTCAGCTCGAGCGCGTCGGCGAGCCGGGCGCGCAGGGGCCGCGATGGAGCGACGGCGACGGCGGCGGCCGTCATCGGCTCGGCGACCGACATCGGTTCCGCGGGGGTCATGCCGGGCTCCCGGCGGCCACCGGGGCGCTCATGCGTCCGGCCTCGGACGGGTGGGCGTCGCGGCTGGCCCGCAGCGCCGTGACCAGAAGTGCCGCGAGCAGGAGCGCGCCGTTCACCAGGTGGATGGTGGTCGGGATCACCGCCAGGCGGCTGAGAACGGCGGCCCCGCCGAGGAGAATCTGGATGAACACGAGGGCCGCGGCCAGCCGGGCCGGGATCGCCACGTCGTGGCGTCCGGGCTCGCGCCCCGCGACCAGCGCCGTCCATGCAACCAGGAGCGCGATGACGGCCGCCAGCGCGCGGTGGGCGAAGTGAATGGCGATCGCCGCCGACGCGAACGGCGGCACGACCCGCCCGAAGGCCAGGGGGAAATCGGGGATGGCGAGACCGGCGCCGGTGTGCCGCATGACCGCCCCGAGCGCCAGCTGCACGAAGACCGCCGCCGCGGCGATGGCAGCCGGGTGGATTCGACGGGCGCGCGCTGTCGCCGGACGCGCCGGCGCCGCCGTCCACGACGGCGCCGTGATCACCGCCAGCGTCACGACCAGAGCGAAAAACCCCTGGGCCAGGCAGGCATGCGCCACCGACACCGACGGCGGCAGACGCAGCAGCACGGTCAGGCCGCCGAGCAGCCCCTGCAGGATCACCGCGGCGAGCGCCCCCCAGGCCATCATCCGCACCGGGCGGCGGGTCTCGCATTTCTGGTACCAGACCGCGAGGACGATGGTCAGGAACCCGATCGCGGTCGCGATCATGCGATGACCATGCTCGAACAGGACACCCCCGGTCATCGGCGGCATTACCTGGCCGAACGACAGCGGCCAATCGGGGACGGCCAGACCGGAGCCGGTGCTGGTGACGAGCCCGCCCGCGGCCAGCAGGCCGACGGTGGCCGCCGTGAGCAGGAGGGTGAAGCGATGCCGCCAGGGGTCGTAGGTCAAACCGATGTCGTCCGGGACCGCAGGCGGATGGGACCGCCACGGAAATTGTGAACGGTCTTTATAAAGGACCGCCACGGGGGGCGTCAAGCCCGCGGCCGCCGGCGGCACCATGTATCATGCGGCGGCCATGCCCCCAGCCCCCATCCCGGACACCGGCGGCGATCGCCGCGCCGTTTCGATCGAGACGATCGAGCATGCCTACGGCGACCGCCGCGCGCTCGCCGGTGTCGACCTCGAGGTGGCGGAGGGCGCCTTCGTCGCCGTGCTCGGCCCCAACGGCGGCGGCAAGACGACGCTCTTCCGCATCCTGGCGACTCTCCTGAAACCCGCGGCCGGGCGGGCGCTGGTGTACGGGCGCGACACGGTGACCGAAGCGGCGGCGGTGCGCGCCTGCCTCGGGGTCGTCTTCCAGTCGCCGGCGGTCGACCGCCGCCTCACCGTGCGCGAGAACCTCTGGACCCACGGCCGGCTGCACGGGATGCGGGGCGCCGACCTGCGCGCGTCGATCCCGGCGCTGCTGGCGCGCATGGGCCTCGACGATCGCGGCGGCGACCTGGCGGGAACGCTGTCGGGCGGTCTCCTGCGACGCGTGGAGATCGCCAAGGCGCTGCTGCACCGGCCGCGCCTGCTCCTGCTCGACGAGCCCTCCACCGGTCTCGACCCGGCGGCCCGCGCAGCGCTGTGGGACGAGCTGCGCGCCCTGCGGCGGCGCGATGGGGTGACCATCCTGTTCACCACCCACCTGATCGAGGAGGCCGAGGCGTGCGACCGGGTGGCGATCCTCAGCGCCGGCCGGGTGGTGGCCGACGGCGCGCCGCGCGACCTGACCGCGGCGATCGGCGGCGACGTGCTGGTGATCGTGCCGCGCGAGGATGCCGCGGGGCTGCGCGCCGACATTGAACGGGTGCTCGGGATGCCGGCCGTCGAGGTCGACGGCACCGTGCGCGTCGAGGCGCCGCAGGCGCACCTGCTCGTGCCGCGGGTCATCGAGGCGCTGCCGGGGCAGATCCGCGCGGTGACGCTGGGCGGGCCGACCCTCCTCGATGTCTTCGTGCACCGCACCGGCCGGGCCTTCGATGCGGGCCGGGCCCCGGACGACGCGGCCTCCGGCGGCGGCCTCTCCGGCGGCGAGGCGCCGCGATGACGACCTACGCCCCGGCCGTCATGGCGCTGGTGCGGCGCGAGATCGTCCGCTTCTGGCGCGAGCGCACGCGGGTCGTCGGCGCCGTGCTCCAGCCGCTGATCTTCTGGGCCTTCTTCGGCGGCGGCCTGGCCGCTTCGTTCCGCCTTCCCGGCGGCGGCCCGGGCTACGGCGCCTGGCTCTTTCCCGGAACGGTGGTCCTCGTGCTCCTGTTCACCGCCATCTTCTCGACCATCTCGGTGATCGAGGATCGGCGCGAGGGGTTTCTCCAGGGGGCGCTGGTGGCGCCGGTGCCGCGCGCCGTCATCGTGCTCGGCAAGATCCTCGGCGGCACGACACTCGCGACGCTGCAGGCCGGCGCCATCCTGCTGGCGGGACCGCTGGTCGGCGTGCGCGCCGAGCCCGCCGCCGTCGCCCGCGCCCTGGTCCTGGTGGTGATCATCGGCTTCGCCCTGACCTCCCTGTCGTTCGCAATCGCCTGGCGCATGCGCTCGACGCAGGGCTTTCACGCCATCATGACCGTCTTCCTGATGCCGCTGTGGCTGCTGTCGGGCGCCTTCTTCCCGGCGGCCGGCGCGCCGCCGTGGCTGGGGTGGCTCATGACCATCAACCCGCTCACCTACGGGGTCGCGGCGCTGCGCCATGCCCTCGGCCCGGCCGCCGGCGGCGGGGCGGCGTCCGGCCTGCCGGCGGCGGCGCCGGCTCTGGTGTTGACCATGATTTTCATGGTCGCGTCGTTCGCCGCGGCCCTCCTGGTCGCGCGCCGTGCCGACGGCGCCGCCCCGGCGTGACGCCGATGCCGCTGCCGGCCTTCAACGCCGCGATGAACGTCGTGGCGGCTCTCTGTCTCATGGCCGGCTACGCCGCCATCCGCGGCGGCCGCAAGGCCGTGCACCGCGCCTGCATGCTGACGGCCTGCTCTGCTTCGACGCTGTTCCTCGCCGGCTACCTGACGCACCATGCGCGCGTCGGGTCGGTCCCCTTCCGCGGCGCCGGCGCGCTGCGCACCATCTACTTCGCCATCCTGATCACCCACACGGCGCTCGCCATCGTCATCCTGCCGCTGGTGGCGGTCACCCTGACCCGCGCCCTGCGCGGCCGCTTCGCGGCGCACGCCCGGATCGCCCGCATCACCCTGCCGATCTGGCTGTACGTCTCGATCACCGGCGTCGTCGTCTACGTGATGCTGTATCACTTCGGGGCGTAGGTCGACCGTGGCTGCGCCACCCACCCGCCACCGCGCCCGAGCGCGCGTCCGCGTCCGGCCGGGTCCGCGGCGCCGCCCGGTGGCGATCGTCCTGTTCACGCGCGTGCCGCGGCTCGGCCGGGTCAAGACCCGGCTGGTGCCGCCGCTCACCTCCCGCGCGGCGCTCGACCTGCATGTCGCCCTCGTCACCCACGCGGCGCGCGTCGTCCGCCGCGCCGCGCGCCGCACCGGCGCGGTCGCGGTGATCGCCTGGAGCGCTCCATGGAGACCGCCGGCGCGCGGCCCGCTCGCCCCGCTCGCGGCGGCGCTCGCGGGATGGGCGCGCCGGCCGCAGACCGGGGGCGACCTCGGCCGCAGGATGCGCGCCGCGATCCGCCGGCTGCTCGAGCGCGGGCATGCCGGGGTCGTCGTGGTCGGGAGCGACGCGCCGCTGGTCGAAGCCGGCCGCATCGCGCGGGCGGTGCGGGCGCTCGGCGCCGGCGCCCCCGCGGTGCTCGGGCCCTCCGAGGATGGCGGCTACTACCTGATCGGCCTCGCCTCCGACCGGCCGGATCTCTTCACCGGAATTCCATGGGGAAGCGGGCGGGTCCTGCGCGCGACACGGGTGCGGCTGCGGCGGGCGCGCCTGCGGGTGCTGGTGCTGCCGCGTGCGCGCGACATCGACCGTCCCGCCGATCTCGCCTGGCTGCGCGCCGCCCTCGCCGGCCGCCGGCGCCGTCGCGCCCCGGACGTGGCGGCGCTCCTGCGGACCCTGGAAGGAAAACGCGATTCCTAGCCCCAATGCCGGTTAGTTAAGGCCACGCTTGGTCCGCACGTTGCGCTTGAGCGGATAGTTGCTCATCTTGAGCTTCACGGCTCGCGGGTAGGTGCGGGGCCGGCGTGCGGGCAAGATCAGCAGCCCTAGTGTTCCGTACTCGAACTATGCGCAATATGGCGTCGGTGATCTCGAACGATTCTGCGGGCTGACTTCGTCCACACGAATGGAGTGGGATTCTCGTTCCAGTGGGCCAGGTATTCCTGAATGTGACGCCTGAGCGCTGCCTTGGACGGAAAGCTGGTACGGCGGATCGAGCGCCGCGTAAGGATGCTGAAGAAACCCTCGACTTGGTTCAGCCAGGACGCGCTGGTGGGTGTGAAGTGGAACCTCACGCGTTTGTTTGCTGTAAGCCAGTCCTGGACGTCGGGCGTCGAGTGCGTCGAGGAGTTGTCGAGAATCACATGAAGCTCGCCACGTGGAAACGTGCGTTCGACCTTCCGCATGAACCCGAGGAAGTCGGCGCCCGTGTGGGTCTCAGTGCACTTGCCGACTACTCGACCCGTCGCGATCTCAAGCGCTGCGTAAAGGTCGACCACGCCGTTGCGCTTGTAGTCATGAGTGTGGCGTTCAACTTGCCCTTGCCGGAGCGGCAGCATCGGTTGCGTGCGATCGAGCGCCTGCACCTGCGTCTTCTCGTCCAGAGAGATGACGACCGCCTTACGCGGAGAATTCAGGTAGAGGCCCACCACATCGGCCGCCTTCTCGTCGAACCGAGGATCCTTGCTCACCTTGAACGTCGCGGACAGGTGCGGCTTCAGGTCGTTGGCTCGCAAGATCTTGTGCACCACGGTCTTGCCAAGCCCGACCTGTGCGGCGAGCTGCGCGCAGGACCAATGCGAGTATCCCGCTGGCGGCGGCGTCATTACCTTCGCCACGATCTTCCTCACGAGATTCTCGGGAACGCTGTTGCCGCGCCCCGGTCGCGGTCGCTCGGCCAACCCGTCGACGCCACCTTTCTCGAAGCGCTTCCGAACCCGGCTCACCTGCGGAACGCTAATGCCAACGCGGCGTGCAGTTTCGACTCCGCTGACTCCCTCCGCGGCCAGAAGCACGATGCGGATTCTCCGTGCATGGGCATGCAGCAGCGTGCGCTTCGCGAGCAGGCCATCGAGCTTCCGTCGCTGGGACTTCGTCGTCTTCAGGGGAATAGGAGCAGGCATGACCGCGATATTACACCAGTCCGAATCATATTGCATCTAGTTCACGAACGAAACACTAGCGTCCGCTCCGCGGCGCCGGGGCGTCGGTCCAGGACTTCTCGCCGCGGCGGATCAGGATCCTCCGGTCGACCGGCGGGGGCGGGACCTCCTGGGCGGACCCATCGGGCCAGCGTACGAGAAGCCGGTCGATGCGCGCGTTCCGGCCCAACCCGAAGTGAAGCGTGGGCGGGTCGGACGATCCGAATCCCCGGCCGGCGGTCTCCTCCTGGTAGATCTTCAGGGACCCGGCCTCGACCGTGACCGCGGCGCCGACCGCCAGGCGGTTGGGGCTGTCCTGCAGGAGATCGACGGCGAGGTAGTGGTTCCGCTTCGGCGAGTCGTTGATGAAGAAGGCGCTGTGCCAGAGATCGCCGTGGAAGAAGCCACCCTTCTGGGCGTAGATCTCGAGATCGCCGTCGCCGTCCCAGTCGATGAAGGTGACACCGTGCCCCTTGCCGAGCGACCAGACACCGGCCGACCGGGATCGATCCACGAAGGCGCCGCGGCCGGTATTCATGTAGAGGTAGTTCGGCTCCAGGCGGCGCGCGTCGGGATCGCCGGTGCCGAAGTAGATGTCGAGGTAGCCGTCGTTGTCGATGTCGCCGGCATCGGCCGCCATGACGCCGAGGGGGTAGACGAAGCCGGCCTGGTCGCTGACGTCGATGAAGCGCCCGCCCCCCTCGTTGCGGTAGAGCCGCGGCAGGTCGTCGTCCGGCACGGGCCTGTAATCGGAACGGAGCCCCGCCAGGACGCTGTCCCAGCCGGCGAGGCTGGTCGACAGGATGTCGAGGTCGCCATCGCTGTCGAAATCCGACGCGAGGGCGACGAACCCGTTCAGGCGGCCGTTCCCTTCCACGCCGGCCGACCGGCCTCTCTCCTCGAAGGTGCCGTCGCCGCGGTTGCGATACAGGCGGTTGGCCTCCCGCCGGCCGTTAATGAAGAGGTCGGGCCAGCCGTCGCCATCGAAATCCCCCACTGCGGCGCCTATGGTGCCCATCCGCACCTCCTCCTTGAGCCCGGCGGCGGCCGTGGCGTCCTCGAAGGTCCCGTTGCCGCGATTGCGGTACAGGTGGTTGATGTTCCGGTCGAGGGTCACACCGTTGCTGACGAACAAGTCGAGCCAGCCGTCCCGGTTGTAGTCGAGCCACGTGGCGTGGAAGCCGGATCCCGGCTCAACGATTCCCGAAGGGCCGGTGACATCCTCGAAGCTCCCATCCCCCTTGTTGCGCAGCAGGGTGTCGGGGGCGATGCCGGCCCAGCCGTTGCGGGCAATGTAGAGATCGGGGCGGCCGTCGCCGTCGAAGTCCCCCCACGGCGCCCCGAACCCCGACTCGACCTTGTCCAAGCCGGCGGCGAGCGTCACGTCGCGAAACCGCTCCCCCTCGTTGCGGTAGAGCGAGCAGAAGGTGTCGCAGCCACAGACGAACAGGTCGAGCCGCCCGTCACCATCGTAGTCGCCCCACGAGGCCGGCCCCGCCCCGGCGAACTTGTCCACGCCGAGCTCGCGCGCCCTGTCCCGGAACCCGGGCGCGCGCGGCAGGTCCTGGCCGGCCTCCTCCTGTCGCACGGGGAAGCGGTACTTCTCCGGCAGACCGGCGGGAAATCCGCCCATCTTGAGCGAGCACTGGAAGATGTCCCAGCACGGCCGGTCGCCCGGCAGTAGATCGAACTCCTGGCGGTAGACGGCGATCGCCTCCTTGTAGAGCCCCTGCCGGTAGAGACCCTGCCCCTTGGTCCAGAGGACCTCGGCGCGCTTCTCGAGGGGGATGTTCTGATAGCGCTCGAGCGTCAGGTCGCACTCGCGCACCAGTTCCGGCCAGAGGCCCGAGCGCATCAGGACGACGGTCATCGCCGCGTGGGCCATCGCCGCGAGGTCGCCGTCGACGGGCACCTGGTCGATTACCCGCTCGAGGTGGTGCCGCGCCGCGTCCATGGTCCAGGCCGAATCCTTGGTCACGCGACCGGTCTTGCCCTGGACGCTGAGCCGCACGTCCCCCTTGGTCAGCCAGATGGCGTAGCGCAGCCGGATCTCCGCCAGCGCCGGGTTCTCCTTGAGGATCCCTTCGTACAGCTCGACGGCCCGCTCGGGATCGTGGAGGTTCATAAAAGGCTGCCGGAGCGTGTCGGCCAGCTCGTAGCGCGCCTGCAGGTCGCGGGGCAGCAGCTCCACCGCAAGGCCGAGCTCTTGCGCGCTCTCGCGGGGAGCCGCGCGCGCCCGGAACGCCTGCGCCGAGAGCAGCCGTCCGAGCTGCAGGTGAGCGCGGCCATCCTTCGGGTCAAGGGCGATGCAGCGCCGGAACTCCGCCTCGGCCGCTTCATCCATCCCCTGCCGCATCATCTCCATGCCGCTCTGCAGATGCTCTTCGATCTCGACGCGCGTGCCGCCCCCCGCGCCGATCAGGCTCGACCCCTCCCCGGCGCAGCCGGCCTGCGCGGCGGCGAGGATCGCCACGGCGAAGGCGAAATGGGCGGACGGCAGCCGGATCACACCGCCCCCCCGTGGGCGATAAAGGCTCCATCGCGCAGGTGCAGCCTCCGATCGGCGAGGGCGGCGAGCTCGAGGTTGTGCGTAGCCACCAGGGCGGCGAGGCCGTCGGTTGCGACCAGATCGCGGAACAGGGCGAAGATCCGCAGGCCGTTCTGCTGGTCGAGGTTGCCAGTTGGCTCGTCGGCCAAGAGCAGCGCCGGCCGGCGGACGATGGCGCGGGCGACGGCGAGGCGCTGACGCTCGCCGCCCGACAGCTCGTTGGGGTACCTCCTCCCCTTGTCCGCCAGCCCCACCCGCGAGAGCGTCTGGCGCGGGTCACCGGCGCCGTCCCCGGATCGTCCGAAGGCGAGCGGCAAGGCGACGTTTTCGAGCGCCGTCAGCGTCGGAATGAGCGAGGCGTCCTGGAAGACGAAGCCGATGTGCCGCCGGCGCACGGCGGTCAGATCCTGCTCCGGGAGCCCCTGAACCTCGACACCCATGATGCGCAGCACGCCGGAGGTCGGGCGGTCGAGGCAACCGATCAGGTTCAGGAGGGTAGTCTTGCCGGATCCCGACGCCCCGACCAGGGCGACGATCTCGCCCCGCTCAAGCGTCAGGTCGATGCCACGGATCGCCTGGACGGTCTCCGCAGTGAGGTTGTAGGACTTGCTGAGGGCGGCCGCATCGACCACCGGCGCCGGCGCGGCCGTCGGGCCTGCGGCATCAGGCCGCATGCCGGAGGGCGCGGACGGGGCTGACCAGCGCGGCCCGGGCGGCGGGATAGAACCCGGCGACCACTGCCAGCAGGACGGCTGCGCAGAAGGTCCCGCCGACCAGGGCTGGGCTGAGGACCAGAAGTCTGCCTGCGGGGACGAACGGCACGACCCGTCGCACCAGCGCTTCTATCGCGAAGCCTCCCGCCGCGGTCCCGGCGATTCCGGTGACCGCCCCCAGGACACCGAGGCATCCAGTCTGCAGGAGGGTCAGGGCGAACAGGCTCGAAGGCGACGCACCGACCGCCTTCATCAATCCGAACTCACGGATCCTCTCCGCCACCGACATGGTCATGGCGTTGAGGACCCCGAGGGCGCCGATGACCGCCGCCACCAGGGCGCTCAGCATCAGTAGGAGGCGCGAGGTGCCGACGAACTCCATCACAGTCGATCGGAACTGCGTCAGTGTCAGGGCCTGCACGGAGGGGAGATCAAACATCTTCTTGAGGAAGCTCTCCACGCGATCGAGCGACTTGAGCCGCACGCCGACACCGGTGAGCTTCCCCTTCCGGTCGAACAGCTCCTGGGCGTAGCGCAGCGGCAGAAAGATCATCCCGTCGTCCTGGGTGCCCGATCGATCGAATACCCCCCGGATGCGCACCGCTTCGTGGGTCGCTCCGACGGGCAGGGTGTCTCCGAGGTTGAGCCCGAGCGTGACGGCGGCGTTGTATCCCAGGATCGCCTCGCCCGCCTCGCCCCCCGTGAACCATTCGCCGCGCTGCAAGATCATCCAGGGCTTGAGACGGCGGAAGCGGTCATCCACGCCGAGGAAGACCAGCAGCCGGTTGCGGTCTCCCCCCTCCATCCCCTGCATGAAGATGCGGGTCGCCTCGGCCACGTCGCCGTCGGCGACGATCATGTCGAACGTGCTCTCGTCGATGTACATCGGCACGTTGCCGCCGCGCATCACCAGCGAGGCGGCCTCGTAGGGGCACCCCTTGGCCGTGACCAGGACCTGGAACCCCATCTTGTCGATCGTGGAGTCGAGGCTTCGGATGTAGCCGGCGTGCAGGCTGAGCGTCCCGAGGAGCAGCGCAGTCGACAGCGCCACGCCGAGGACCGCAAGGGACGTCCTCAGGGGCCGGCGCCCCAGGTCGGCGGTCGCGAGACGAACATGGCTGGGGATGGCGCGCACGGTCCTCCCAGATTCGAGTGTGCGTTCATGCTAACAGGATGGGAATTCAGCGTCAACGCGACGCGGACTCCCCAGCGTGAGGCACCGCGTCCTGCCTTTGGTGTGTAGATTCTCTGTTCGGGGTCTGCGCGGATTCAACTGGGTGATCCTGAGGTGAAGCGATGCATGAAAAGCTCGCCTGACAACGGTTTCCGCGAGTCTGGCCCCAATGCCGGTTAGTTTAGCCGGACGTGCCGTCCAGTCAACGACATAGTCGGGAGTGTATCTCAGCCGCCCACCTGCCAGTTGATTTGACCCATATCTTCAAGAACGTAAGATGTGAGGCGTCTCGTCGACCGTAGTCGCCGGGCGGTGACCGGCCTGCCACCCCTCGCGGATGTCCTCCGCGGCAGTGTCGTGGTCCGTTCCCTGCGTTGTGGCAAAGCGGGTTGCCGCTGTGCCGACGGCGAGGGGCATCGCGCGGCCTATCTCAGCGTCACGTTCGCCGGCCGACGCACCGAGCAGATCTCCGTACCGCCCGAACGGGTTCCTCTGGTGGAACGCCAGGTCGCCAACTATAGCTCCTGGTGGAACGCGATTGAGAACGTCTCCGCGATCAACCGAGATCTTCTACGCGCCGAACGCCAGAAGCGTGTGCCACGCAAGCGCCCCGAGCGCAAGCGCCAGGGAGGCCAGCGCACTCGCTCGTGAGGAGGCTGACACGATGCGTTTCGGTCAAGAACTGGCAGCGATCGAGCTGACGGCGTGGACGGAGAGCTACGAGACACTCACCCGAGCGCTCGACCCACAGTGGGTCCAGAGTGTGTTGCAGGCGACGGGCACAGCCACAGCCCGGCGGCGGGAGCTCCCGGCGGAGCATGCGATCTGGACCGTGATCGGCATGGCGCTGTTCCACGACCGGCCGATTCAGGCCGTCGTCCACCGCCTCGGCCTCGTTTTGCCGCCGTCAAAGTCGAGAACGGCCCCGGGCATCGTCACGGGCAGCGCCGCGGTCCAGGCGCGCGATCGCCCGGGCGCTGCGCCGATGGCTCAACTGTTCGAGCTGACCGCGACACACTGGGCCCGCACGTCCGCCGAAAAGCACCGCTGGCACGGCCTGGCCGTCGACGACATCGACGGCACGACACTGCGTGTCGCCGACACCCCCGAGATCGGACGGGCCTTCGGCCGACCCGGCAGGGGTCGTGGCAAGGCGGGGTACCCGCAGCTGCGCGTGGTGGGACTGATGGTGCTGCGGTCCCACCTGCTCGCCGGGCTCGCCCTCTGCGGCTGGACCGAGGGCGAGATCACGCTGGCGGAGTCGCGCTGGGAGAAGATCTCCGACCACTCCCTGACAATCCTGGACCGCGGTTTCCTCTCCTACACCCCGTTGCATCGTCTCCACGCGACGGGGACCGCGCGCCACTGGCTGACCCGAGCCAAGGCGAACCTGGAGTGGCGAACCGTCAAGAAGCTCGGCCCGAAGGACTCGCTGGTCGAGATCACGCGGCCACGGCAGCTGCGCCGAGACGACCCGGACCTCCCAGAAACCCTCCTGGTCCGCGCGGTCCGTTACCAGCGGGGGGGATTTTGCGCGCAGAGCCTGCTCACCTCGCTGCTCGACCCACTCACCTGCCCGGTGACCGAGATCGCCGCGCTCTATCACGAACGCTGGGAACTGGAACTCGGCTTCGAAAAGACCAAGACTCACGCCTTGGAGCGCGTGGTGGCGGCGTTTCTCCGGACCATCGAGTTGTCGAGTCAACCGACCTCGATCATCCCGAGCCGGCCGGCCAGCCGGCGGCCCAGGTGCTCGAGCAGCGCTCCCCCGCCGGCGGCGGTGCGCGCCGTCTTCGCCGCCTCGAACGCCGCGGCGCGCGCATCCTCGAGCAGCTCGCGATCGCGCAGGATGTCGCCGAGCCGCAGGTCGGTGAAACCCGACTGACGGGTGCCGAAGAACTGGCCGGGACCGCGCAGCTCGAGATCGCGGCGCGCCACCTCGAAGCCGTCGCTGGTCGCGCACATCACCTCGAGCCGCCGGCGCGCCTCCTCGGTGATCTCCGCCCCCGCGAACAGGACGCACCACGAGGCGTGCGCGCCGCGACCGACGCGGCCGCGCAGCTGGTGCAGCTGCGACAGGCCAAAGCGCTCCGCCTGCTCGATGATCATCACGGTGGCGTTCGGCACGTCGATGCCGACCTCGATGATGGTGGTCGCGACGAGGATCGCCAGGCGACCGGCGACGAATTCGGTCATCACGGCGTCGCGTTCGTCGGACTTGAGGCGGCCGTGCAGGAGGCCGACGCCGATGCCGGGGAACGCCTCCTTCCGCAGGCGATCGGCCATGGCGGCCGCCGCCTTGACATCGAGCGTCTCGCTCTCGTCGATCAGCGGATAGACGACGTACGCCTGGCGGCCCGCGGCCACCTCGCGGCGGACAAAATTTTCCACTCCATGCCGCGCGGCTTCCTCGCGCAGGACGGTCCTGACCGGGCGGCGCCCGGGCGGCAGCTCATCGATGACCGAGATGTCGAGATCGCCGTACACCGTGAGGGCCAGCGATCGCGGGATCGGAGTGGCGGTCATCACCAGCACGTCGGGGCTGTCTCCCTTGGCCCGCAGGCGGGCGCGCTGCACGACGCCGAAGCGGTGCTGCTCGTCGATGACCGCCAGACGCAGAGCCCGGAAACCGACCGCCTCCTCGGTGAGGGCGTGCGTGCCGACGACGAGCGGCAGATCGCCGCTCTTCAACCCGGCGAGAACCTGGCGGCGGGCGGCGCCGGTGACCGAGGCCGTCAGCAGGCCCACCGGCACACCGCGCCCCTCGAGAAGCCTCAGGAAGGCGCGCTGGTGCTGCTCGGCGAGGATCTCGGTCGGCGCCATGAAGGCGGCCTGAAGCCCGTTCTCGACGGCGAGGAGCATGGCCATCAGGGCGACCACCGTCTTGCCGCAGCCGACATCTCCCTGGAGGAGTCGATTCATCGGCCGCGGCGACATCATGTCGGCGGCGATCTCCGCCAGGGTGCGCCGCTGCGCGCCGGTGAGATGGTACGGGAGCACCGCGCGCAGGCGCGCGCGCATGGCATCGTCGACCCGCAGGCCCGGGCCCGTCCGGCCCTGCGCGTCGCTCCGGGCGCGCGCCAGCGCGAACCCGAGCTGCAGGAAGAAGAACTCCTCGAAGATCAGCCGCCGGTGCGCCGGGGTCCTGAATGCCGCCAGTTCGGCCGGGTCGGTTTCGGGAGACGGGAAATGGACCGCGTCGAACGCCCGGCGCCGCTCCGGGAAGCCGCGCGCCGCCGCGACGCCGGCCGGCAGCGGATCGGCGAGGTCGGCCGGCAGCTCGCGCAGGAGGTGGTGCATGACACCACGGATGGTGCGCGGCGACATCTCCGGCAGGCGCGGATGGATAGGCACCACCCGGCCGCTGTGGATCGCCTCGGTGTCGTCGGCCGGGACGACTTCGATCTGCGGGCTCTGCAGCACCAGGCCGTGCCGCCCGTGGCGCGCCGGGGTCGCCTCGCCGTAGAGGATCACCTCGCGGCCGCGCGGCAGCAGCGTTCTCAGGTACGGCTGGTTGAAGAACAGCGCGCGGATCGCCCCCGAGCCGTCCTCGATCACCGCTTCGAAGATGGTCAACCCGCGCGTGCGGGTGCGGCGCAGGGCGGCGGTGACAACGCGGCCACGGACGGTGGCGCGCGCGCCGGGCTGCAGCGCCGCGATCGGCAGGAAGGCGCTGCGGTCCTCGTAGCGGAATGGCAGATGAAAGAGAAGATCCTCGACCGTCCGGAGCCCGGCCTCCTCGAGGGCCGCGGCGCGCCGGGGCCCAATCCCCTTGACGTAGCGCAGGGGGTCCTCGGGACGGATCAGGGGCGCACCTTCAGAAGTCGATCTGGAACCCGACCTGGAACCGCCTGCCGAACTGCCGCTGGCCGTTGATCTGCAGCGGCCCCTGCGTGACGCTGTCGGTCGAGCTCGAGAGGTCGGGCGGCACCGGTTCGTAGGTCAGCACCCGCAGATCGTCGCTGTTGAGCAGGTTGAACACCTCGAGGAACAGGCCGGCGGCGTTCCTGCCGATGACGAAGCTCTTGCGGGCGCGCGCGCCGATCATGAGGCTCGAATCGTTGCGGTGGGTGTTGCGCTCCTCCGACAGGAAGACCGCGCCCTCCGGCCCCGGGACGGAATAACCGTAGAGGGTGCGGAACTGCTGGTAGTCGACGTTGTCGAGCGCGAAGAATCGCGACACCACGGAGTACGGCAGGCCCGAGCCCCATGCGGCGGTCCACCCCATCTGCCAGTCCCGCGGCAGGTACAGGCTGGCGTTCAACTTCACCACGTGGCGCTGATCATAGTCCAGGTAGCCGAACTCCGATTCGATCGTCGAGGGGTCGTTGCCAAGGCGCGACTGGAAGTCCTCGGCGTCACCGACGGCGCGCGAGTAAGCGTACGACCCCTGCATCTCCCAGCGCCGCGACAGCCGTTTGACCAGCTCGATTTCGAGGCCGCGGTAGCGCGCCTGGTTGTAGTTGCCGACCCTGAGGACCTGGTTGAAGAAGAAATTGTTGATGAAAAGATCGGGGCGGCCGTCGGGCAGCCGCTCGCTCGAGGCGACCCCGGTGCCGAAGCCGGCGGGCAGGTGGCCGATCCCGTCGAGCCGCTCGCCGGTCACGGGATTCTGGCGCACCGAGTGGTTGACGTCGATGTCCTGAAGCTGCTCCCTGTAGTTGCGCCGGATGAACATCACCGACAGCGCCAGCTCGGGCGCCAGCTCGCGCTCGAACCCGATGGTGAACTCGTCGCTGTAGGGTGTCTGTAGCCCGCGGTCGACTTGAGTCGCGGAAGGCGGCGCCTTCGACACCACCTGGCCGATCTGCCGGTTGGGGACGCCCTGGCCGCTGACACCGTCCGGGTCGAGGATGTAGTAGCGGTTGATGGTGTCCGGTCCTTCCTCGCCGACGATGGTGTTCAGGAACAACTTGTCGTAATAGCGACCCCAGGTGGCGAACACCTTGGTCCTGCCGTCCGAGAGGGGGTCCCAGGCGACCGACAGCCGCGGCGCCAGGTTGTTGTTGGTCAGCCTGAAGGCCTCCTCCTGCTGAGGCTTCACGCCGAGGGCCAGCAGGCTCTCGGCGCTGACTTCGTCGCCGGCGCCGATGTCGGGGAACAGGGTGGCCAGCCGCTGCGAGACGAATGACGCCTCGGTGTGGTGCCGGGTCATGCGGGCGAGAGCCGCGGTGCGCAACGGGTCGACGATGAATCCCGTCGCCTTGTCGATACCCTCCCTGTTGGCTTTCTCCTGGAAGATCGGGTCGTTCTGGATGCCGCGGCTGAGGATGCCGTCGTCGTTGCCCACCGAGCTGTCGTCCTCCACCCTGCGCTCATAGCCGGCCAGGGCGCTCAGGCGATCGAGCTGGGCCCGCTCAGCCGGGTCGAAGCTGGTGTAGCCGAACGAGTCGGTGGTCTCGCGATCGAAGCGCAGCCCGAGGCCGATGCTCAGGTTGGGGAACGGCTTGTAGGCGTCCTGCACATAGATCCCCCCGGTGAACGCCTCCGCCTCGTTCTCAACCTGCGTGTCGGCGGGGATCAGGGTGCGCGCCGTGCTCGGTCCCTCGCGCTGTCTTCTCAGGATGGGCGCGACGATCGGCCGGCCGTCGGTGACCCGATCGAAGTTCTCGCGCTCGACGATGAGGCCCATCTTGAGATCGTGGCTGCCGTAGAAATCGGGGATGAAGAGGGTCAGGTCCTGGCGGAAAGTGACGCGTCTGCGGCTGTCCGAGAAATCCTCGTAGTACGGACCGCTGGTGATGCCGCGCTTCTGGTCGATGGTGTAGAAACGGTCGGGCGCCGTCGGTTGCGCGCGGCCATACGGGTAGGAGGACTGCGGCCGCGGCGTGTCGTCCATCTGACTGTTGCCATTGCGATCCTCGAGGCCGGCATCGAGCCGGCCGTCGGAGTCGATGTCCTCGGCCGGCTGGAGCACGCCGTCGCCATTCAGGTCCTCGGGGATGGTGTCGAGGTGACCGTCGCAATCGGCGTCCTCGCGTCCGGATCCCTCGCACGCCATCGGCGGGGTCTGCCGGCCGTCGTGATCGACATCCTCCCGGTCCCGATCGAAGGCGCCACGCGGCAGCAGGAAGTCTTCGAAGACGTCGAAGACCCCGTCGGTGTCGAAGTCCTCGCCGGGGTCGTATTCGCTGACCTCGCTGAACTGGTTGCCATTGCGATCGCCCCAGAGTTGGCCGTTGAAGTTGGTGTCGGGGTCGAGCGTCGGGGAGCGCCGCGGTCGTTCGTCGAAGCGGCTCAGCGCGGTCTCGAGCGAGACGTTCGGCGACAGCACCCCGACCCACCGGGCGGTGACGATCGGCCCCCCCTGGTCGAGCGTGTAGCCGCTCTCCAGGCGGGTGAAACTGTTGATTCCCTGGTTGAGATACTCCTGCGGGTCGTAGTTCAGCGACAGCGCCAGACGGTGGCTCGGGGCCGCCTGCCAGGTCAGCTTGAGGAAGTGGCGGGTCTCGGTCTCCTCGGCGACGTAGGCGGTGCTCAGCGCGTTGACCGGCTCCTGCACCTGGATGTACTCGCTGGCGAGGAAGAACCAGGCGCGGTCGCGCACGATCGGCCCGCTCAGCGACAGGAACGGCATGATGTCGTTGAACTCCAGGTCGCGCAGCCCCGACTCCCCGAGCCCGGCATGCAGTTGCGGGTCGTCGGTGCCCGCCCCGTCGCCGTCGAGGGCGGAGCCGCGCCAGAAGACCTTGAACGTCCCCTCGAAGTCGTTGCCGCCCGACTTGGTGATGATGTTGGCGAAACCACCCTGGGCGCGACTGTACTCGGCGGTGGCGCCGCTCGTCTTCACCTCGATTTCCTGGATCGACTCGATGTTCAGCTGGGCGCCGATCTTCCCGGTGAGCGGATCGGTGGTGGAGACGCCGTCCACGAGCGTGATGACGTCGGTGTCGCGGGCGCCGTGGATGTTGGGATTGCCGTCGCCGTCGACGTCGCTCACCCCCGGGGCGAGCGCCAGCAGGTCCTGGTAGTTGCGCCCGAGGATCGGCAGCGAATCGATGAACTCGGAGGTGAAGCGGGCCGACGACGTGGTGTCCTGGAGGTTGATGATCGGCGCCATGGCGCGGACCTCGACATGTTCCCGGAGCGCCTCGGATTCCTTCTGCAGGGTCAGGACGACGTTGGTGACATGCCCGGCGGAGACTTCGACATCGGTGAGGGTGATGGAGGCGAACCCGGGGTAGGTCGCGCCGATCTGGTAGTCACTCCCGGGCGGAAGACCGCCGACCTGGAAGCGGCCGAGGGAATCGCTCAGGGCGCCGCGCCCCGTCACCCCGACGGCGCCGCTGCCCACCGCGATGATGACACCCTCGATCGGCTGCCCGGCCGCGTCGGTGACGGCGCCGCGGATCGCCCCCGCCGTTTGCGCGACCGCCGTGGCCGGGATCGCCAGGAACAGGGCGGCCAGCAGCAGGCAGTGAGGTCCTGGAACCCGCACGTCCACGTCCCCCGAGGTCCGGCTCATTGTACACACGGGTCCCGGGCCCCCTACCGCACCTGTCGGTCCCCGCCTGCGGAGCCCGCTCCGCGCCCGGCCGGGCAGGCTCAGGGACCACCTCGATATTCGGAATGCCTTGACCAGTAAGGGCTTGTATCCTATATTTCTCCCTTCAAGGAGCATCGTAAAGCGCGTGCGCCGATCCCTGACCAGTCTCCTGATGGCTGTGCTGACCAGCGCCGTTCACACGGCGGCGGCACCCGCCGACGTGCGTCTCTCGACGCTGTTGCAGGGCGCCGATGCCCGCCCCGTTGCCGGCGCCGTCGTCGACGGTCCGGGCGCCGTCCTGGCCGCGGCGGCGGGGGTCGACACCTTCCCGATCCCCTGCGCAACACCCCTGTTGGCGGTCGCCGAGCAGGCCGCGCCCGGTTCGGCGCTGCGCCAGGCGTTGGCGCTGGTTTCGCCGCCCGCCGGCGCTGCGGACGATCGGGTCGTGGCGACCCGGGACGGTCGCTTTGTCGTGCGCATCCCCGCACCCGCCCCGGGGCGCGCGGCCAGCCCCGGACCAGAATACGTCGCTCGGGTCACCGAGGCGCTGGTGGCGTCGCGCGCTTATCTCACTGGCACGCTCGGCTATCCCGATCCGGCGCCGGGCCCCGGGCGGATCGCGGTTTCTCTCGCGGCTCTCGGGCACGGCCTCGAGGGATATGTCGCCACCTGGCGCGGCGGGGCGCGCGGCGGCGACCCGACGATCGTCCTCGACACCACGCTGCCGGCCGATCGAGTCATGCCGGCGGTGCTGCACCAGATGGCCCACCTGGCATTGCCGCCGGCCGCACGCGTGGGGGCCGGCTGGGCCGAGTCGGTGGCCGCATTCCTGACCCTCACCGGCACGGGCGACATCGAGGCGCAGCGCGACGCCCTGCGTGCCTGGCTCCAGGAGCCGGCACGCGGATTCGACAACGACGCGCTCCTGCGCATGCAGGGCGGTCTGCTCTGGCCGCTCTTCCTCGCCGAGCGCACCGGCGACCCCGACGTCGTGCGCCAGATCGCCGCCGAGCTGGCGGCCGGCGAACTCGACCCGGAGGACGCCGCCGACCTCGTCCTCAAACGCGGCTGGGGCCTGAGCCGCGACGGAGCCCTGCGCGAAATGGCGATCTGGAACCTGCGCACCGGCGCACGCGACGACGGACGCCATTACGCCGGCGCCGCCGCGATGCCCGAAGCGGCGCTCGTGGCCCTCGAGCCCACGCTGCCGCTCGCCATGGACCCGGTCGAGCCCGTGGCCCCGTCAGGGAGCGTCGCGTTCCGCCTGCCCTCGGACGGCGGTCGGGGCTCGCTCGCCGTCGCCATCGATGCCGAGGGCGGCCGTCCGGGCGCCGACCTTCTGGTTTTCTACGCCGGTGACGATCGCCCGGCGCTGGTCACCGTCGATCTGTCGACCGGGACCGGCCGGGCCGCCCTGCCCTGGGGCGCCGCGCGCGAGGTCTGGATCGTCCTGCGCAACGACATCGAGCCCGGCGGCGCGGCAACCCGCTTCGACCTCGACCTGGCGCGCGACCCGGTGGCGCCGTTCGATCTCGCCTCGTTCACGGCGACGCCGCTCCTGCGTTCGGTCACGCTCGAATGGGTCACCGCCTCCGAGAGCGGGCTCGTCGGCTGGAACATCCTGCGCGCCGAAACACCCTCGGGTCCGTTCGCGCGCATCAATGGCGTGGCGATACCTGCCTGGGGGGACGGTGGCGCCGACACCGGCTATGTCTTCGTCGACGACGGGGCGCGACCTGGCCGCCGCTACTACTACCTCGTCGAGGGGCTCACCGCCACCGGCCTGGTGGAACGCTCGCACGTGGCGAGCGCCCGCATCGCCGGCCGCTGAGCGGCCTCACCGTCGCGGGTCGCTGCGCCCCTTCCCCTGCTCCAGCCTGAGGTAACGGTCGACGCCCCCGGCGGAGAAGATCTCGGTGCCGCCACGGCCCGGCCAGCGCACCGTGATCCGGTCGACCGCGGTGGCCGCGCCGATCCCGAAGTGCAGCCGTCCGTCGCCCTGCGACGCGTATGACGACGCGGTGCGGCGATAGCGCAGGAACCGCCGGTCGCCCGCAACAACCGTGACCCGGGCGCCGATGGCATCGCGGTTCGGCGCCCGGCCGGAGAGCTCGACACCGATCCAGTGGCCGCGCGCCGGACCGTCGTTGCGCAGCAGGAGCGCCGGTCGATCGTTCTGCGACGCCAGGATGTCGAGATCGCCGTCGTCGTCGAAGTCGAACGACACGGCGCCGCGGATGACGTGACGCGCGCGCAGGGCCGGTGACGCCGGCGGCAGGTCGAAGCGCCCGTCGCCGAGGTTGCGGAACAGGAAGGGCGGTTCCTCGCACGTGATCGAATCGCTGTACAGCCCGATGTTGTCGATGATGTGGCCGTTGCCGACGAAAAGATCGAGATCGCCATCGTGGTCGGCGTCGAAGAACGAGGTCCCGAACGCCAGGGTCAGGAGCGACGGCGGCCCGAGCCCCGAGGTGTAGGTGGCATTCGAGAACGACCCGTCCCCTTCGTTGCGGTACAGCTCGTTGGTTTCCTCGGACAGGTTGCAGACGAACAGGTCGAGCCGGCCGTCGCCGTCGTAGTCGGCCATGTCGGTGCCCATGCCCGCCTGCGGAATGCCGTCTTCCGAGAGCGCCACACCGGCGGCCTCGCCGATCTCCTCGAAGGTGCCGTCGCCCCGGTTGCGCCACAGGAAGTTCGGGGTGTCGTCGTTGGCGACATAGACATCCTCGTCACCGTCGTCGTCGATGTCCCCGGCGACGACGCCGAGCCCCTTGCCGGTGCGGTCGACGATCCCGGCGGCGCGCGCCGCGTCGTCGAAATGGCCGTCGCCGCGGTTGCGGAAGAAATAATCCGGCTGGCTGTCGAAGTTCTTCGGATGGCAGACGGTCCTGTAACCCGGCCGGTTCTCCCCGCAGTAGAGGTTCGCCCTGATGTCGTAGGCGACATAGGTGGTCACGTAGAGATCGAGATCGCCGTCGGCGTCGGCGTCGAAGAACGCGGCGCTCGCCGCCCACAACCCGCCCGCGAGCCCCGCCTCGGCCGCCGCCTCCTCGAAGGTGCCGTCACCGCGGTTGCGGAAAAGGAGGTTGCGACCGTAGCCGGCGACGAAGAGATCGCGGTCGCCGTCCCCATCGACGTCCCCCGCCACGCACGCCATGCCATACAGCCCTTCGGCTCCGACACCGGCCGCCGTCGTGACATCCTCGAAGCGGCCGCCGCGGTTGCGCAGGAGCGCGGCGCGCGCCGGGGCGCCGCGGTATCCGGGCAGCCCGCCGCTCTGCACGAAGTAGATGTCCTGAAGACCGTCGCCATCGGCGTCGAAGACGCAGACCCCCGATCCGAGTGTCTCCATCATGTACTTTTCGCCGGTCGCGCCGTTGACATGACGGAAGGTCACCCCCGCCTCCGTCGCGACCTCGCGCACCTCGAGAAAGACCGGACCGATTTCCGGTCCGGGCGCCGGGGCGCCCGGACCGCCTGCGAGCGCCGGAGCGGTGCCCGGCCCGCCCGGCGTCACGCCCATGATCGCCTTCGGGTCGGGAGCCCCGGCCGGGACCGGGGGGCGCGAACAGGCGCCGACAACGAGCGCCATGAGGAGGGCCGGAAGAACGGCGACGCACCCGCCTGCGGCCGCCCGCCGCGCGCCGCCGCCACCACCGCCACCACCACCGCCCGGCGCCGACCGGGTCACCGGGGAAATCCCGCCGCGGCTCCCGACAGCTCCATCGCCGAGACCGGCGCCCGCGCCCTGAGCTCCTCGAAGCGCGCCATCTCGGTGCGCGCGCCGGCGGCGTCGTTCTGCGCCATGAGCACGGCGGCGAGGAAATAGTGCGGCTCCGGGAAGTCCGGGTTGATGTCGATCGCCCGGCGCAGCGCCGCCACCGCCTCGTCAAGCCGGTTGGCGGTCGCCTCGAGACGCCCGAGCTCCATGTAGGCGCGCTCGTTGCGCGCCTCGAGGGCCAGGCTCTTCCGCAGCGCCGTCCGCGCCTCGTCCATGCGCCCGAGCGCCATCAGCGCCGACCCCATGTACAGGCAGGCCTGCGGATCGGTCGGGTCTTCGCGGGCGATGAACTCGAACTCGGCGAGCGCCGCGGCATAGTCCTGGCGGTTGAAGGCCTCGACACCCCTGACCCGGTTGCCACGCACCCGCTCGTCGACGCGGCTTCTGGCGAGCGCCTCGCGGTGCGCGGCGCGGGCGCGCTCCGCGTCCGCCTTGCGTCCGAGCCGCGACAGCACCGTCTGCAGGCGCGCCAGCGCCCCGAGATGATCGGCCTGGATCGCGACCGCCCGCTCGAGGGCGGTCGCGGCCCCCGCCAGGTCGCCCTGGTCCTCGAGCGCCAGCCCGAGGACGTAGTGCGCCTCCGCCTGATCGGGGTCGCGCTCGATCACCGCCCGGGCGCGCGCCTCGCCTTCCGCGGCGCGCCCGGTCCTGACCAGGAGGAGCGCTTCCTTCATGCGCGCTGGCAGGTGATCCGGTTGCGCGCGCAGGAGCTCCTGCGTCGTCGCCAGCGCCTCGGGGTAGCGTCCGGTGTCGGCGAGCACCGAGGCCAGGCCGTACAGCCCGCCCGGAAGCCCCGGCCGCAGCGCCAGCGCCCGGCGATAGGTCGCCTCCGCCTTCTGCCAGCGATCGGTGTGGGCATAGACGAAGCCGAGCGCCTCGAGCAGACGGGTGTCGTCGGGCGCCGTCGCCAGCGCCGCGACCAGCAACGGCAGGGCGCCGTCGAGATCGCCCTGCTGCGCCAGCCGGATGCCGGCGGCCGCCGGCGGCACCCCGGGCGATGCGCCGGGCAACGCCCCGGTGGCGATCGTCCCGGCGCCCGGCGCCCCGCCGTCGTCCGGGGCGTCACGTGTCGCCTGTCCCGACGGGCAGCCGGCGAGAATACCGCCGCAGGCGACAGCCAGCAGGGCGTGGGCGACGGAGCGGCGGGCGTGGGCGGGGCGCACGGTGGCGATTCTACAACCTCGCGCGCCGCGTTTCCCTCCCCCGCCCGGCCCGGGCCACCGTGGTAGACTCCGCGCCTCCGGAGGCAGGCGATGGAAGCACTCAAGGACGAGAGCGTCCGGGTCATCCGCGACCTGGCGGAGCGGCTCTTCGGAGCGGCGCCCGACAAGGTGGTCGTCGAGTACCCGCCGCGGCCCGACATGGGCGACCTGGCGTCGCCCATCGCCTTCGACCTGGCGCGACAGCTGAAGCGCCCGCCGCGCGCCATCGCCCAGGAGCTCGCCGCCGCCTTCCCGCGCCTCGACTGGCTGGCGCGCGTCGATGCCGGCGGGGCCGGGTACCTCAACCTGTACGTCGTGCGCGGTGCCGCCCTGGCCGCCATGGCGCGCGAGCTGGTGGCCGCGCCCGCAGCCGCCGCCGGCGCATCGATCATCGTCGAGCACACCAACATCAACCCGAACAAGGCGGCGCACATCGGCCACCTGCGCAACGCCGTGCTCGGCGACAGCCTGGCGCGCATGCTGCGCTTCCTCGGACACCGCGTCGAGGTGCAGAACTACATTGACGACACCGGCGTGCAGGTGGCCGACGTCCTGATCGGCTTCCGCGACATCCTCGGGTGGGGCCTGGAGCAGGCCCGCGCCATCGACCAGCCGCTCGACCGCTTCTGCTGGGATCTGTACGCCCGCGTCACCGCGATGTACGAGGCCGAACCCGCCCGGCGCTCGCTGCAGGCGGCGATGCTCAAGGAACTCGAGGAGCGCCGCGGCGCCACCGGCGACTTCGCCGACTGGCTGACGCGCCGCCTCGCGACCTGCCACCTCGACACGATGCGGCGCATCGGCGTGCGCTACGACCTGCTCCCGTGGGAGGGGGACATCCTCGCCCTGAAGTTCTGGGAGACCGCCTTCGGTCTGTTGCGCGAGTCCGGCGCCATCGTCAGGCTCGAGTCGGGCGAGCGCGCCGGCTGCTGGGTGATGGCGCTCGAGGGGGAGCGCTTCGCCGAGCTCAAGGAGGCCGAGAAGATCATCGTGCGCAGCAACGGCACCGTGACCTATGTCGGCAAGGACATCGCCTACCAGATGTGGAAGTTCGGCCTGCTGCCGGTCGACTTCCACTACGACATCTTTCGCGACGAGCCCGACGGGCACCGCGTCTGGACCAGCACGCGCGCCGCCGGGCTCCGCGACCATCCCCCCTTCGGGGGCGCCGACCGGGTCTACAACGTCATCGACGTGCGCCAGTCGTACCTGCAGGCGATCGTCGCCGAGGGGCTCAAGGCGCTCGGCCACCAGGCCCAGGCGGAGCGCTCCATCCACTTCGCCTACGAGATGGTGGCCCTGACGCCGGAGAGCGCCCTGCGCCTCGGGGTCACCCTGTCGGAGGAGGACCGCGGCCGCGCCTACATCGGCATGTCCGGACGGCGCGGGCTCGGGGTCAAGGCCGACGACCTGCTCGACGCCCTGGAGGCCGGGGCGCTGCGCGAGGTGCGGCAACGGCACGAGGGGCTGGCGGAGGCCGAGGCGGCGGCGCTCGCCCGCGACATCGCCGTCGGGGCGCTGCGTTACTTCATGATCAAGTTCACCCGCAACAAGGTCCTGGCCTTCGATTTCGACGCGGCGCTGTCGTTCGAAGGCGAGACCGGGCCCTACCTTCAATACGCCGTGGTGCGCGCCCGCGGCATCTTCGAGAAGATGGCCGCCGCGGGCGGACCCGGCGAGAGCGACGCGGCCGCCCTGGCGGTCGACACCCCCTTCGACCTGCCGGACGGCGCCGACGCCGAGGAGCACTGGGCCCTGGCGACGCAGGTCGCCCGCTTCCGCGAGACCGTGACGCAGGCGATCGCCGGGCTCGAGCTGTCGATCCTCGCCAAGTACACGTTCACGCTGGCGCAGCGCTTCAACACCTTCTACCACCGCTACCCGGTCATGAAGGAGCCCGACCCGCGCTGGCGCCATGCCCGGGTGGTTCTCACCTGGATGTTCATCGCCCAGATGCGCCGTGCCCTCGATCTGATGGGCATCCCGATCCCCGATCGCATGTGAGCCGGCGGGCGCCCCGGAGCGCCCGGTTCGCTGTGCTATCATGCCGCCGCCCTATCGACGCGGGAGATCGGGGCCGACCGGATGACAGAAGCCCACTCTTCGACCTCCCCCCCGATCCGCCTCGCGGTCGCCCTGGCCGCGACCGTGGCGCTGGCGGCCGCGATGGCGCCGGCCATGGCGCAGGACATCATCCCGTTCAGCGAGATCAAGCCCGGGATGACCGGCGTCGGTCGCACCGTCTGGAACGGCACCCGCATCGAAGAATTCCAGGTCGAGGTGATCGGGACACTCGAGAACATCGCGCCGCACCGCAACCTGATCCTCGGTCGTCTGTCGGGCGGCCCCCTGGCGCAGACCGGTGTGATCGCCGGCATGAGCGGCAGCCCGGTCTACTTCGGCAACCGCCTGGCGGGCGCGGTGGCCTACGCCTGGGGTTTCGCGAAAGAGCCGATCGCCGGCATCGTGCCGTTCCAGGAGATGATGACCATCGAAGGGCGCGAGACCCCGGCGTCGCCGCGCGCGGCGCTGGCCCTGCCGCCCGAGGCCGGACCGGCGGGTCTCGAGTGGCTCGGCGACCCGGCGAAGATCGCCGGCCATTTCGCCTCTTATCTTGAGCGCGCCACGTTGCGGCCGGAGGATGCCGGATCGATGGCGCCGATCGGCACGCCGCTCCTCCTGGGCGGCTTCCCCGCTTCCGCCGTCGCCGAGATGGGCGACGGGCTGCGGCGCGCCGGCCTGCAGGCCGCCCCCGGGGGGACCGCCGGCCGCTCCGCCCCCGCCGCCGACAGCGCGATCGAGCCCGGCAGCGCGGTCGGCATCGGCCTGGTGCGCGGCGACGTGGAGATCTCCGCCATCTGCACCGTCACCCACCGCGAAGGCGACCGGCTCTGGGCCTGCGGCCATCCCCTGCTCGGCCTCGGACCGACCGAGCTGGCGATGACGACGGCCACCGTCAGCGGCCTGCTGCCGTCGCTCGAGTCGTCGTTCAAGTTCGCCACGGCAGCCGACGACATCGGTGTCTTCCGCCAGGATCGGGCGACCGGCGTGTTCGGCTTCATCGGCCGCAAGGCGCGATCGATCCCGGTGCGCCTCGAGTTGCAGCCCGAGCACGGCCGGCCGCGACGGCTCGCATTCAGCATCGCCGCCGATCCTTTCCTGGCCCCATACCTGCTCTTCGCCGCCCTGAACGGCGTCCTGTCGAGCGAAGAGAAGGACTACGGCACGATGAGCCTCACCTACAACGAAGGCTCGGTGATCCGGATCGCCGGCGAAGAGGACATCAACCTGCGCAACCTGTTCGCCGGCGACCAGGCCCGGCTGTACGCCGCCGGCACGGTCGCCTTCCTGACCGAGATCCTCCTCGACAGCGACTACCGCACCGTGCAGATCGAGGGGATCGACCTGGTGCTCGGGGTCTCCGACGAGCGCCGCACGGCGCGCCTGCTGCGCGCCTGGGTGAGCCGCGATCGCGCCCATCCCGGCGAGACCGTGCAGGTCTCGGTCGGCATGAAACCGTTCCGCGGCGCCGAGGTGACCCGCGAGCTGAACATCACCATCCCGCGCGAGATCCCGCCCGGCCGGCTGCTTCTCCAGGTCGGCGACGCCACCGCCCTGGCGCGCACCGACACCGATCACGCCGACGATTTCGTCCCGCACGACCTCGGTCAGCTGATCCGGTTGATCAACACCCTGCGCCGCAACGACCGCCTGTACGCCGTTCTCACCCGGTCGGACAACGGTCTCGTGTTCCAGGGCGAGCGGCTGCCGAACCTGCCGCCCTCGGTGTCGCAGGTCATGGCCCGGCCGCAGACACGCGGCAACTATCTCCGGATGTGGTACCGGGGCGTGTCCGAGGAGTCGATCCCTCTCGGCTATGCCGTCGAGGGATACCGCCTCCTCACCATCGACGTGGAGGATTGACGTGATTATGAGTCCCCGCACCCGGATCGGCGCCGTCCTCGCCGCGACGCTCGCCTGGGGCGCCGCCACGGGACCCCTGCCGGCGGTGACGCCGGTCCTGTGGACCGTCGAGACCCTCGAAGAGTTCGAGCGCGGCAAGCCCGACGGCGTCTCGGTCAGCCCGGCCGGCCGGCGAGCTGGTGCTCAGCCCGGCGTTGAGCGCGGTCAACATTCCGCCCCTCGAGCAGTCGGCCGATCCCTTCCTTTGGTCGCTGGTGGTCGACAGCAAAGGGACGCTGTACGCCGGCGGCGGCAAGAACGGCTCGGTCTACCGGGCGGCCAGGGGCGCCGCCGGCTCACTCTGGTACGAGACCGGCGATCTCGCCGTGCGGGCCCTCGCCGTCGATCGCAACGACGTCCTCTACGCCGGGACGATGCCGCAGGGCCGGATCGTCCGCATCACCGGCGAGACCCGGGGCGAGACCTTCTACCAGCCCGAGGATCGCTACATCTGGGCGCTGGCCACCGGCCCCAAGGGCGAGGTGTACGCCGCCACCGGCGAGCGCGGCATCATCTACAAGGTCACCGGCCCGGGCAAGGCCGACATCCTGTTCGACAGCGAGGAGTTCCACATCGTCAGCCTGGCGGTCGACGGCGCCGGCAACATCGTCGCCGGATCGGACGGCAAGGGGCTGCTGTACCGGATCACCCCGCAGGGCAAGGCGACGGTCCTATACGACTCGTCCCTGCGCGAAATCGCCGCGGTCGCGGTCGATGCCAGGGGAGTGGTCTACGCGGTGGCGGTCGGCCTCGAGAGCGAGCCGCCACCCCTGCCGCTGGGGCTGCCGTTCGCCGGTGTCACCGTCCGGGAGATCGCGCCGGCCGGGCTTCCCGGCCAGCCGCCGGTGACCGTGCCCGGCATCGACGACCAGTCGCAGGCGACCTCGGCGGTCACCATCGCCAGCGTCAGCACCGTCGTCACCCCATCCGGGCCGCCGCCCAAGAGCGAGCTGTACCGCGTCGACCCCGACGGCACTGTGGTCACCCTCTGGTCGTCGGCCACCGAGACCGCCTTCGCCCTGGCCCTCGATCCGCAGGGCCGCCCGATCATCGGCACCGGCGAGCCCGGCCGCATCCGCCTGGTCACGGGACCACAACAGAGCACGCTTCTGGCGCAGGTGCCGCCGTCGCAGGTCACCGCCCTCGTCGCTTCGACCACCCCCATGTACGTCGCCACCAGCAACGTCGGCCGCGTCTTCGCGCTCGATCCGACGCTGGCGGAATCGGGGCGCTATCTCTCCGAGGCCTGGGATGCCCGGACCGTGGCCCGCTGGGGGCGCATCGGCTGGCGCGCCACGCTGCCGCAGGGGGCGAAGATCGAGATCGCCACCCGCACCGGCAACAGCGCCGTTCCCGACGACACCTGGAGCGAATGGTCGCAGCCGTATGCCGGCGCCGACGGCAGCCCGATCGCCAGTCCCCCGGGGCGCTTCCTGCAGTGGCGCGCCCGCCTCGGCCGCCAGGGGCCCGGAGACGGCCCGGTCCTCTCGGCGGTCTCGGTCGCCTACGTGCAGTCGAACCTCCCGCCGGTGATCAAGGGGTTGCGCGTGCATCCGCCGGGGATCATCCGCGACCGGCCGATCGTGTCCGCCGAGCCCGACCCCGAGCAGCTCGCCTTCACCGGCATCCGGATCGGCGATCCGGGCCCCGGGTCCGCCCCGACACCGCTCTCCGAGAAGCGCGTCTACGTGCGCGGCATGCGCGCCCTCGAATGGGAGGCCGACGATCCGAACGGCGACACCCTGGCATTTGATCTGATGTTCCGCGGCGAGGCGGAGACCGCCTGGAAGCCCCTGGCGCGCGGTCTGCGGGACCGCTACTTCGCCTTCGACGCGATGCTGCTTCCCGATGGTCTCTACCGCGTCCGCCTCGACGCCAGCGATGCCCCGGCCAACGCCGGCGCCCAGGCGCGCGTCACCAGCCTGACCGGCGCCACCATCCTCGTCGACAACACGCCACCCACCGTGCAGGTCGCGGCGAAGCGCGGCCCGCGGCCGGCCTCGGTGACCATCGAGGTCAGCGCCACCGACAACATCGGTCCGCTGGCGCGCGCCGACGCTTCGCTCGACGCGACCCGCTGGTCACCGCTCAGCCCGACCGACGGCCTCGGCGATGCGCGCACCGAAAGCTACACCCTCACTCTCGAGGGGCTGCGTCCCGGCGAGCACACCGTCATCGTGCGCGTCACCGATCTCCTCGGCAACGTGGCCGCCGGCAAGGCGACCTTTACGACGGAGTAGGACCGCCGTGGCCTGCAGCGGGGGCGGCCGGGCGCGGGCGGGTATCCCCCGCCGGCTGCTTGCCGCGGCCACCCGGGCCGCGGTCGCCCTCGCCGTCGCCGCTCTCGTCGCGGCCACCACGACCGGCTGTTCCCCGGCGCGGGACGAGCCGCCCGGGCGCTCCACCGGCGGCCGGGGCGGGCGCTTCGTCTTCCCGCTCGCCATCGAGCCGGCGACCCTGAACTTCGTCAGCGGCACCGATCAGGCGAGCGTCCTGGTCGAGCGGCTGGTCGCCGATTCCCTCGTGGATCACGACGCCGACCTTCGCGTCGTGCCGCGCCTCGCCGCGTCGTGGGAGATCGCCGCCGATGGCCGGACCCTGACCTTCCATCTGCGCGACGGTGTCCGCTTCCACGACGGGGTGGCCTGCACGAGCGCCGACGTCCTCTACACCTGGGAACGGATCATGGACCCGGCGAGCCACGCGGTCGGACGGGTGGACGCCTTCCTGCCGGTCGAGACGGTCGAAGCGCCCGATCCGCTGACCGTCCGGGTCACCTATCGCGAGCCCTACGCCCCGGCCCTGCGCGGCTGGGAAATTCCCATCCTGCCGGCGCACCTCTACCGCGGGGCGGACTTCGCCACCGCCGCGGCGAACCGCGCGCCGGTCGGCACCGGTCCCTTCCGGTTCGTCTCCTGGGAGGCCGGCCGGCGGATCGTCCTCGCGGCCAATCCCGACTACTGGGCCGGACCTCCCGGCCTCGACCGGTTCGAGTTCGCCATCATCCCGTCGGCGGACACCGCCTACCAGGCGCTCCTCGCCGGCGAGGTGGACTACGCGCGGATTCCGCAGGCGGTGGCGGCGACGCGTGCCGAGGACCCGGAGTTCCGGCGGCGATTCAGCACCGTGCGCTACGTGCCGCTGTTCTTCTACTACATCGCCTGGCGCGGCGACGGATCGAACCCCTTCTTCGCCGATGCGCGCGTGCGCCGGGCCCTCGGCATGGCCATCGACCGCCAGGGGTACGTGCGCTCGGTCCTGCACGGGCTGGGCGAGGTGGTGACGTCGCCGTTCCAGGCGCTGTTGCCGCCCGCCGGCGACGCGCCCACCGCCGGCGCGCCCACCGCCGGTGCCATGCCCGCTGCCGGCGCGGCTGCCGCCGATGCCCCCGATCCCGAGACCGCCGCGACTCTCCTCGATGCGGCCGGCTGGCGGCGGGCGTCCACCGGCGGCCTCCGGCGGCGGAACGGCACGCCGTTCCGTTTCACCCTCCTGGTCTTCGCCGGCGGCGAGGACCACGTGCAGTTCTCGCAGGTAGCGCAGGACAACCTCCGCCGCCTCGGGATCGAAATGACCATCGAGCGGCTTGACTGGCAGACTCTCTGGTCGCGCCTCAAGAGCGGCGATTTCCAGGCGGCCCTGTCGGGCTTCATGCCCGGCCCCGACGCCGACTCGCTCTATGGCCTGCTGCACTCGTCGCAGATCGACGGCGGCCAGAACTACGCCGCCTTCCGCGACCCCGACACCGATGCGTGGTTCCTGGCCGCCCGCCGCACCCTCGACGACCGCGAGCGCCGGGCGCTCTACCGCCGCATCGAGAACCGCATCGTCGCGGAGCAGCCGTACGCGTTCCTGTTCGCGCCGGCCGTCATCGCCGGCGTCAACGCGCGCTTCGCGGGAGCCAAGGCGTCGCCGCAGGGGATCCTCGGCCACATGCCGGGCGCATTCGCGCTGCGGCCGGCCGCGGGAGGGTCGTGAGCGGGCGATGACCGGCTACATCCTGCGCCGCGCCCTGGTCTCCCTGCCGACCCTGCTCGGGATCACCCTCATCGCCTTCGCGATCCTCAATCTCCTCCCGAGCGACCCGCTCCTGACCTGGTCGGACGGCGCGGGGCCGGTCTCGGCCGAGGCCACGAGCCGCCTGCGCGACGCCCTGCGGCCCGACAGCGGGCCGGTGATGCGGTATGCGACCTGGCTCTTCAACCTGTTGCGCTTCGATTTCGGACACTCCCTGCGCGACGGCCGCCCGGTGACAGCGGTGCTGACCGAGGCGCTGCCGTGGACCCTGATCCTGAATCTGTCAGCCCTTATTGCGATCTACGCCCTCGGCCTGCCGCTCGGCTGGATCGGCGCCCGTCGGCGCAGCGGCACGGCCGCGGCCGGCCGCGCGCTCCTGCTGTTCCTGTCGGTCGTGCCACCTTTCGCGGCCGCGCTGCTCATGCAACGCCTTTTCGCCGTCCGCCTCGGCCTCCTGCCCCTGCAGGGAACCGGGGCCGGGGGGGCACCGGGGCCGGCAGCGGCGGCCGATCTCCTCCGGCACATGGTCCTGCCCTGCACCTGCCTGGCGCTCGCCGGCTGGGCCTACGCCGCGCGCTACGCCCGCGCCGCGTTCCGGGCGATCCTCGCCCCCGAGGCGATGGCCGCCGCACGCGCCCGTGGCCTGCACGGGTTCTCCCTGGCGCGCCACTTCGCGCCCAACAGCGCCCTCCCCTTCGTCTGGATGGTCGCCGGCATCGTCCCGGCCCTGGTCTCCGGGAGCGTGGTCATCGAGGCGATTTTCTCGTGGCCCGGGCTGGGCCAGGTGCTCCTGCGCGGCGTCGAAGGCCGCGACTACCCTCTGGTCATGGCGCTGGTGCTCCTCGCCGCCATCACCGTCCTCGCCGGCCAGCTGGTCGCCGACCTGATCCTGCCCGCGATCGACCCGCGTCTGCGGGACTTGGTCGCCCGCGACGAGAATGTCCATGGATAGGCGAAGGGATGGGGCCCCTGCCGGCGCCCGGGCTGGGATCGCCATCCTGACCGCCTGTGCCGCACTGGCGCTCCTGGCACCCCTCTTGGTGAACGACCGGCCCATCGTCGCCCGCGACCCCACCGGCCGGATCATCTTCCCGGCCCTGCGCGCCGGCCGTGGGGTGGCGTCCGGATCGGGCGACGTGGCGCTCCTCTGGCCGCCCATCCGCCGATCCTGGAGAGACGTCGACCTCGCGGCAACCCTGCAGCCACCCTCCGCGCGCCATCCGTGCGGGACCGATCTGCTCGGCCGGGATCTCATGGCGCGCATGCTTCACGGCGCGCGGATCTCGCTGGCCATCGGTTTCGGGGCGACTCTCCTGGCGCTCGGCCTCGGCATCGTTCTCGGGGGCGCTGCCGGCCTGCGCGGCGCCGGGACCGATCTCCTGCTGTCGCGCGTCATCGAGGCCCTTTCCTGCTTCCCCCCGTTCATTCTGGCCATGGCGCTGCAGGCCGTCGGCGGTGGCGGCATCGGGGCGATGGTCCTGGCGATCGCCATCGGCCGCACCGCGGCCGCGGCGCGCTTCGCGCGATCGGAGACGATCCGCTGGCGCGGCACCGGCATCTGGGTCGCCGCGCACGCCGCCGGCGCCTCCCGGCCCGGGGCCGCCCTGCGCCATCTCCTCCCGCTCGTCTCCGGACCGCTGGCGGTCCAGGCGGCATTCGGGGTGACCCACGCCATCCTGCTCGAGTCGAGCCTGAGCTTTCTCGGCCTCGGGGTCCCCGCTCCGCTCCCCTCGTGGGGCGCGATCCTCGCCGAGGGTCGCGGCAGTCTCGATGTCGCCTGGTGGCCGGTCGTATTCCCGTGCCTCGGGCTGGCGTTGACCTTGGCGGGTTTGTCCTGGGCCGGCGACCGTATCTCCCCCCCCATCGTGGCGCGCAGGTTGTTGCGTTGATGGAACGCGGATCGCGGGCAGGGAGGCGGCCGGCTGGGTTCTGTCCTGGCGCTCCCCTGATGGTCGCGGCCGTTCAGCAGGCGTGGATGAGGTCGTGGGTGTGGCGGAAGCGGAATCCGGGGCGACGGCGGAGATGCTCAGGACAGGCCGGCCAAGGACAAAAGGGCGACCGGAACAGTTGCACGCGCTCAACCGGGGTCCGTGCCAATCCATGGTCCCCCGGGAACCACGCCGCGTGCCACCCACCGCGAACACAACAAGCTCCGCGCCACCATGAAAAAAAGGGCTCCTCTCCCGAAAGTGATCAAGGCAGCGGGAGGCCTCCGCAGCCATGCCAGATGGCGGTGACGTAGGTGTCGACCTTGCGGAAGCCGTAGGCGCGATGGCTGACGACCTTGACCTTGTTGTTCATGCCCTCGAGGGCGCCGTTCGCGACGCGCAGTTCCGTCCAGCGCAGGATGCCGTCGAGGTGTTCCCGCACGAGACGAGCGAAGCGCCGGAACGGATCGAGTCGGCTGTGACTTGCCCACCAGAGCCACTGTTTCAGATAGCGGGCCGACCATCCCGGGCTCTTGTAGTCCCAGAACCTCTGGAAGGCCTCCTTCAGGTAGTAGGCCCGGACGATCGGCTGGTTGGTCCGGCAGAGTGCCGAGAGCCGGCGCTTCTCCTCGTCTTTGAGGTTCCAGGGGTTTTTCAACCACAGCCAACGCGTTTTCTTGAAGGCTCTCTTTGCCTCGCCGGTCAGACGTCTCCAGCACTGCCGGCGCACCTCGTCCACCGCCCGGTTCAGGTGCTGCACGACGTGGAAGCGGTCGAAGACCAGGAAGGCGCGCGGCAGCTTCTCCCGCATCGCGGCGACGTAGACCGCCCACATGTCGCAGCAGACGATCAGGATCAAGCGGCCGCGGCGCGGCCCCAGCCACCGGAAGAAGCTCTGCATCATCTGGGCATCGCGGTTCTCGCCGATCCAGACCAGGCGGTTCCGCTCCAGGTCGTAGACCAGAGTCAGGTAGCGTTGCCCCTTGCTCCGCGACACCTCGTCGATGCCGATGACCCGCAACGGCTTCCACGGACGATGCTCGAGGCCCCATGTCACGGCTCTCTTCACCGCGGCCGCCACGGTCTTCCAGTTCAACCGGAAGTGCCCGGCCCGTCTCCTTCCACGACAGCATCCGCGACAACCGCGCCACGGACGCCAGCAGAGCGTCGGTGATGCGTTGCCAGCGCGACGCCCAGGGAACCTTCTCCACCCGGACCCCGCAGACACGGCAACGCACCCGACAGGGGCGGTAGGTCAGAGTCAGAGAACGATCCCTCAGGCTCAGGTCGCGCCAGCGTCGCTCGGCTTGTCGGTGAACCACGCGCGCAGTCTGTCTCCCGCAGTTGCCGCAGCCCACCCGCCGGCCTTGAATCAGGTCGATCCGGACCAGCATCCCTTCGGTACGGTCCAGAACCTCGATCACGGTGTGTGCTTTCAGTCGGAGGGACTTTCTGATAAAAGCCTCCAGGCGCATCGGTGTCGGTCCTCCTCTCGAGGGTGTGGAAGCCCGCGAAGGATAACCGAACTGCCGATGCGTCTTTCATTTACACACTGTCTCGGCCAACCTCGATCGACTGATCACTTTCGGGAGAGAAGCCAAAAAAAGGGGGCCCCCGGAGGGGCCCCCTTGGTACTGACGACTAGCTCTCGGTTACGGGCAGACCAGGCCGGTCCCCACACGCCTGACCAGTCGCTTCGCGTTCCCCACGGCCGGGCAACTGCCGAAAGGAGGCGGCAGGGCGACTTTGCTCAGACTGTAGCAAACCTGACCCGCGGTGGTGGTGGTAGGCAACACGGCCGGGCAGCTTCCGCCAGCCCCCGGGCAGTCGGCAGCGACCAAGCAGAGACGACCGGCGTTCGTTCCGCCGGTGCAGGCCTGGTGACGCCCACAGCCGCCCAGGTCGCCAATGCCCGCATCCGTCGAACAGAAGGACGTCCGAAGGAGGCAGCTGCCGCCGCCGGCGCAGTCCGCGCTGGTGGTGCAGGGTGCGCCGGCGTCGGAGCCGAGCTCACACCAGCCCGGGTTATTGCAGATGGCCGGGTTGGCGCAGCCGAAGGCGTTGACGTTGGTTCCGCCAGGCGAATTCGAGGTGATGTCGTAGTACGTCACCCCCCCGGGGCCAGGATTCGGATCCGTCGCCTGGTCAAGACTGCCGGATTTGTAGTTCGTGCCCGGTGCCGTCGGCGTCCCCGCAACGTTCGAGAGGAAGCAGTTGGCGCCGAGACCCGCGAGGTTCCAGAACGGAGCCGCGAGGGTGCCGCGAGGAGCCGGACCGGCGGGAACCGTGCCACGGATCACGTCCGTGCCGTAGTTCCCGGGGCCCCACCAACGCAGCTGGGTGACGTCGTCCACGGTGCCGGGCGTGATGGTGCAGGTGCTTCCACCCGCACACTCGGACGTGAGGTTGCACGGACCGGCGGTCGGTGCGCAGACGCCTCGGAAGTACAGGACTCCGTTGATATTCGACGGCGGACTGTTGCGCTCGCCGAAGAAGGTGTCACCACCGTCGCCCGAGTAGACACCGGCGTCGATCGTGACGGCGGTGAGGCTCGTGCAGGTGAAGTCGGTGCTGCAGCGCGCCCGGACCGCGTAGGAGGTGTTGGTTTCCGGAGCGTCGAGGTAGTACGTCTTCGGACCGAACACCTGGACCACCGAGCCATTGCGCGAGAACTCGAACTCGGCCACGCCGCCGGTGCAGCCACCGGGAAGCGTCGAGTCGATGGCGCTGACCCTGATGTTCTGGCCGGCGAACGGAACGTTGATCACGCCGTCAAGAAGCACGCCGTTGATGTCGGTGATCTTGAGGACAACGTTGGTCCCCTTGTCACCGACGGCCTCGTTGCACACGTCAACCGGGCAACTGCCGATGCGCGGCGTGGTATCCGCCTCCGGGGTGACCTGGGTCGTCACTGTGCCGGCGACGCGGATGTCATCGAGCCACCAGCCGTCATCCGCAGTTGTGGTGGACCAGGGTGGGCCCGCCTCGAAGTACGACTCGGCGCCGGCGCCGAAGTTCCAGGTTTCCGCGATCCACCGGATGCGAACGCGCTGGCCGAGGTAGCCGGCGAGGTTGAACTTGGTCTGCACCCAGACTCCCACACCGCTATCGTCAACGTCACCAGTCGGGCCGGCGCATTGTCCGACACCGGTATTAACAGTGGCGGTAGTACTTCCACAGCGAGACCAAGCACCCAGCGGGAAGCACAGGGTCTCGTGGAAGGTGCGCGGATTCGGCGGCTGGTTGCCGGCGTCGGTCGGAGTGAAGATGCAATAGTAGCTGTTGAAGGCCGACCACGCCATTGCCTTGTGGTCGTAGACGTTCTGGAACGGAACCAGCTTGTCCCAGAAGCCCCAGTTGTCGACACCCGCGTCGGGATCCAGGTCGAGCTGGATCTGCACGTCGCCGCAGTCGGCGCACTGTCCCTCATTGCGTCCGCCGCCGACGCCGTTGTTGTCCATGAGCCGGGCGATGTGGAAGAAGCTCATTTCCAAGTCGCCGGGGCGCGGGAAAAGGGCCAGGTTCATCGGACCCGACTGGAAGGCCGCCATCATACGGAAGTGCTGTCCGTCCCCCAATTGACTGTTCGTCAGGTCCCAGTGGCTGCCAAGGTGCAGCGAGTTGGGCCCTGTGTGGGCCAAGTTGCCGTTGGCCGGCGTGGTGTAGGAGCACCCACCTACGCAGGTCGGGGTGTCGGTGTGCGGGCAATTCGTGGCCGTAGCCGGGCAGTGGAAATGCCAGTCCATCGGGAAATCAGGGTCGAGAACGCACAGATCGTTGATATCCGGATCATCGTAGCCGCCGCAGGTAATCCCAGCGAACGTGCCGACAGGCGGCGTGCCGGCGTCGGTACCCCGGATGTACGAACCCCTGTAGCAGATGCCAGGGGTTGTGCCCGAGAGCGGGCAGTCGGCGTCGACCTGGCATGCGGTCGCCGGCGCCGTATTGCAGTAGCCACGGTAGGTGCCGGGCGACGGGCGATCGAGGAAGGTGTCGTCGACGGTGAAAACGCCGTCTCCGTTTTTGTCGATGTCGAAGGTCTCAATCGTGAGACCGTCGTCGGCCGTGTCGGCCAGGCCGTCCGGCCCCTTGGTGAAAACCTGGGCGGCCCCCGGAGGAGGGTTCAGGTCGCCCAGCAGGTTAAAGCAGATAGGCGCCGCGGTTCCCAGAGTCTCATTCGCCACCACGGTGAGGCACATGTTGAGGAGCGGAGCGGGCGTGGGGGGACCGGTGTAGTTCATCGCGTTACTGGCGACGAACTCGAATCCGGGGGTGCCCGGCACGAAGTTCCCAAGGACGATAGTGTCGCCGTTGGCGATGTCCCCGACCAGGATGCTCGGCTGCGTGATGCAAGCGACATCCGGGTCAGAGCTGGTCAGAACGACCGTTGCGTCCGTGAGGGCGACACCGGAGTTCGTAAGCGTGACCCGGACCCGGCCGGTCTCGCCGGTGTCCGCGAAGGCGTCGATGTCACCGTCGTAGTCTTGATACTCGGCCGAGATAATAATCAAGGCGGCCAACGGCTGCGTGCGGCAGGACACTGCCCCGCCGAAGCTCACGACATCGTCCGGGAGGCCGTCGCCCTCGTCATCGAACGACCCATTCGGGTCGCAGATGTCTCCGAGACCATCCCGGTCGCTGTCCTTCTGGCGCTGCGTACCGGCGATGATCGGAGGGTTCACAATCCCCGGACAGGTGTCAACAAGATCCTCGACAAGGTCGGCGTCAAGGTCGTCGTCAATGTTCGAGCAGGACCCGGTGTTGGTGACCGTCGGAATGCAAACGGCCGAGAACCCCGGGGTGGCAGGCGTGCCGCAGCTGGGGTCATTGGCTGGGCCGGTGGCGCAGCTGAGATCGCCGTTGTTGCGGCAGACGAACCTAACCTCGGCATCGGCGCAGTCGCCGTCGCAGACATTGCCCAGGTGGTCGCCGTCGCTGTCCGTCTGGATGTTCGGCCCGCCCGTGGCGACGCAATCGGCGTCGACGGCACACACGAAACCGTGCCCCGAATTGCAGCGCTTCGGCAGCGCCGAGTGGTTCAGGACGCAGTTGTCGCCCTCGGTGCCCGGATTCGGGTCGGATATTCCCGGACCGTTCTTGGTCAGAACGCAGTTATCCAGCGCATCGGGCTGGCCGTCGGCATCCCGATCGATGGCGAAGACGCACTCGGAATTGGCGGTGCAGGCCTTGCCGGCGGTGTAGACCGGCGATGCACAGTTGCTCGGCCGGTCGCAATCGGCGTTTGCAGCGCAGGCCGCACCCACCGCGAAGGACGGGGCCGTACAGGTCCCGCCGACCGTGTCGCAGGTGCCGACAGCGCCGCAGACGCCTGCCACGTTGGTGCAGGCCGTGCCGGCGTTATAGACATCCGCGCAGAGATCGGTGGAGTTTGGAATGCCGTCTCCATCGATGTCATCAAGCTCGCAATCATCGCCCACACCGTCACCGTTGGTGTCGGTCTGGTCGTCGAAGAGTTTCGGGCAGAGGTCGCAGATGTCGCCCACGCCATCGACGTCGAAATCCTCCTGACCTGGGTTGTAGAGCTGCGCGCAGTTGTCGGAGAGGTCGGGGACGCTGTCGCCGTCGACGTTCGCGAAGTCATCTTCGTTATTCTGGCCGTCACGGTCACCATCGCACAGCGGGTCGTAGTAGTAGACGGTGAAGCTCGAATCGGTGCCCGGCACGGTGTAGATATGATTCGCGTCGTTCGTCGTGGTCGAGAAAATCACCGTGCCGCGGAAGAGACCGGGGCTGCCGGCCACGGCGGTCAGAGTGTAGGTCTTTCCATTCGGATAGAAGACCTGCTGACCCGCGTAGTCGACCGGGACCGAGTCGGACTCGGTGGTGATCTGCACCGTGACGCTGGGATTGTCGGTCACGCAGCCGTTGCCGGCGGTGCCGAGGGGGCACTGGGCGTCCGTCGTGCAGGGCTGACCGGCGTTCGTACCGCTGGTGCACTTCGCGTCGAAGAGGGTGATCTCGAGTCCCTCGTCGCACTCGTACAAGTTGGTTCGGTCGGCCGTCAGCGTGGCGCACTGCCCACCCTGCGGCTGGCCCGCGCCGTTGAAGCGCGAGCAGGCCGGCGCGTTGCCGAGGGCAGCCTCGTCCTGCGGGTGGTACTCGGCCCACTCGAACACCACGTCGTCCACCGCCTTGCCGTAGTCGGTTTCTCCGCCGGCGCTCTCCATCGCCCAGAAGCCTAGGCCGATCTGCCAGCGGTTGCCGGCTGGGCCCGGTGTCCAGAAGAAGTAGTTCTCGGGCGACGCCGTGCCGTTGACCATGCTCGAAAAGCCGCCCTCGATGCCGATCAGCGTGGTGTCAAAGTTGCGCACCGGGCCGGCGACCGTGTTGGGGGCCGGCGTGCAGACTCCGCCGCCGGTGATGCAGGGGTCGCTGCCGCTGGACGGGTCGCAGGTCTGATTGTCATTGGTACCGCCGTCGCAGACGCCGATTGCGACCGCACTAGGAACCGGGTAGGACAGGTAATCCGGTTTGGCGGTCGGGATCGGGCTGCTGCTGCTCGGGTTGGCGTTGGCCGTGTAACCGGAGAACCCGGTGTCGCCCGCGTCAATCGTACCCAGCACACCAGCGTCGACGAACGGCCCGAAGGTGCGCTGGAACGGCGCGGTGGTACCTTGATCGATACCGACGCCGGGGAAGTACTGGCCGGCGTCACGGAAGAGGCCTTCTGCCCAGCCACCAGAGCGGCGGGTAGTGTAGGCGTTCATTTCCTGGCCGAGGAGAGTGTTGGCATTATCGCTGTCGATGTTGTTGTCGATGTTGACGCCACCGCCGGCGTAGCCGTCGAAATTCTGGATGTTCACGTTGTAGCCGAGGCGCTGGAACTCGACGACGTAAGGGAAGCCGCGGGCATCGTTGGCCTGGTTCACCTTGGCGATGATCGGCGACTCGAGCACGTCCATGATCAGCTCGACCTTGTCCGGGCTGGCGGCGTCGTTGGGCTGCGCCGAGTTGTCGCAGGCCGTGGCGGCGACACCCGGAGTGGCCGGATCGCCGTCACCAGTGTGCCAGACGCCGAAGCTCGCGCCCGCAGAAGTCTGGAATCCGCACAACCCACCCGTCTTGTACTCCCAGACCGGGTTCGTGCTGATGCCGGCCGAGATGCTAGCCGGGCGAGATGCTGGCCGGGTGGCGGAACGGGACCCAGCCGCCGCTATTGACGTCGAAGCTCCACGGAGCCCTGTGGGCCGGATCGCCCGGGAGGTTCGAGTTCAGGATGCCGCGGTCGACGATCCCGTTGGGGAGGATATCCCGCTCAATTCCCGTGAAGGTGCCGCTGAGGTCGAGGTCCTCACCGTACTGGTTGGTGTAAGGCCCACCGACGACGGTGCCGCTACCGCTGAACAGGGTCTCGAACGTCACATCCTCGCTCGGCACGATGAAGCCCAGGAACGGGTCGACGGTGCCCCCCGGGTCGATCACGAGGTTGCGGTTCATGTCGCGCACCTCGCGACCGCCATTCGGGTGGTCCGTCGAGTAGGACAAGGTCTGCCGGTCCGAGTTGATGGCGTGCGTGAAGGAGTACGACTGCCGGCTAATCCGCTGCCCCTTGACCAGGGAGTCGAGGGTCATCGTCATCGTCACCACGCGGTTGGCGACCGCGAGGGCGTTGGCGGCCGTCGGGTCGACAAACACGTGGAAGAAAATGCCGTTGGTCGCGTTCCCCGGCATAGTTCCGGCGTTCTTCGGGGAGTCGAGGACGCGCAGAGCAGCCGCTCCCGGACCCGACGGGGTCAGGGTGGCAGTCATATCAGCGTACAGGTCGGTTCTCGACCTGTTCTGCAGCGCCACGCCGTAGGTCACGACCTCGCCGGCGTCGAAGTTGTCGTCGTCGTCACAGCCGTTGGTGATCAGCCACTGCTGGCCGACCGCGTTACCGCCGGCGGTCGCAAAGTTGGCGTTGATCAGGTCAGGCGTGCAGCGAACGAGGGACCGCGCCTTGACGGCGCTCTGCCCGGGCCGGGCGTAGGTCGCGATGATCTGGTAATCGGTGTCGGCCTCGAGGACGCCGTTCCCCGCGATGGCGGGAGCGGCAAGACGAACCGGGACGGCGGCCGATACGAACTGGAACGGCGCTGTTCCGGCGCCGAAGTTGAAGTTCGTCTCGGTATCGACCACGGCCCCCACGGTGTTCAACACCTGGTAGGTCGTGTTCACCTTGATGTCGTTGGCGGTCGCGGTGCCGGTCGTGTCAAGAACGTCCAGGACGGCGTTGGAGGCGCAGGAGTAGCTGCTCGACGTCCACGAAATCTGGCTGGCCGGGTAACCGGTCGGTCCGGCCGGCGGGTTGGCCTCGGCGAGGAACACCGGGCCGGCCACGACCAGAGCATAGGGCTGACCGGGCTGGTCGAGGAGGCCGTTAGCATTGTTGTCTTCGCCGGCATCCAGGCGGTTGTTGTTGTTGTCGTCCTCATTGCCATCCGCGTCGGCCGGGACCGGGATGATCGTGACCGGGTTCTCGGGCGTACCATTCGAGCCCCAGCCGCGGCGGACCGTGACGCGCCAACGACCAATGTAGAGGTGCGAATCGTCGTAGTTGCCATCGAAGTTCGGGTCGCCGACCAGGTGAATCGCCTCGATCGGATTGCGGAAGTCGTGCACCTCGACGCCGGTCGTCAGGGTGCGGATCCGCGACCACTGGTCGACGATGGAGTTGTTAGTGCCTCCGGCGTAATTGTTGCCATCCACGAACTCGTTGTCATCGGCGGCGGTCGCCGGACAGGCGTCGCCGTTCGGCTTGGTGTCGGCGGCGGTCAGGCAGTTGTCCGGGCCCGGGCTCTCGAGGATGAGGTCGAGGTCGTTGACCAGCGGACCACCCGAACCGGCCAGCGAAGGCAGGTCCGGCCAGGCCAGCGCGATGCGCAACTGGCTGGTGGTCACCGCCACTGCGCCGCTCCCCTGGGTCAGAACGAAGGTGCTGGCGATGCGAAAGGTGTGGGTCACCGAGGTCTGGGTCGTGTTGTTGATGAGCGGCTCACCCGTGGCCAGCCGGTCGAATGCCAGCATGCCGGCCGCCGGGTACTCCCTCGGGAGGCCGGATAACGGATGCACGACGAAGCTGTCGGACCAGTTGGACAGCGGCAGGACATGCGTCAGGACGGAGCGGCCGTAACCCTGCTCGCTGTTCCCCATGATGCCGACGTCCTGCGAACCGCTGAGGCCCGCAACCGTTCCGAGGTCGAGGGCGCGCGTGCGGCGCAGGTTTTTCTCGTTCTCGTCCTGGCCCTGGGTCCCGCCGACCTCGGCGAAGTCGGCCGCGGCGGCGAGGGCGGCCTTGACGAAGGCGCCGGACAGTGTCGGGGTGCGGTCGGCCGTAACACGGTCGCCCGACGGGTAGAAGCCCTGGGCGAAGTAGTCGCGGATGATGGCGGCGGCACCGCTTATGTAAGCGGCCGAGAACGACGAACCGTAGTTGCCCTCGTCGAGCTGGGCGTCGATCGGCGCCAGGTTGTCATTGTCGTTCGATCGGAACACCGCCACCCCGGTGGTGTACGCCTGCCCTGTTATGTCGAAGCCCGGCGCCATGACGATGGGCGCCATGCGCAGCGACTCCTCGGTCGCCGGACCGCGCGAGCTGAAGTTGTTGGTCTGGTCTTCGCAGTCAGTAACACCGAAAATGGTGAAGCAGTCGCTAACCGACGCGCCAACCGCGACGACGTTCTTGGCGGTGGCCGGCGGGCTGATCTGGATCGGCTTTGGATCGTTTGGGTCCTCGTCGATCGCCGTTCCGTTGAACAGGTCGGGTATGATGCGAAGGACGGCCTGGAGGCGGACGGTGCCGATGAGGCCTCCGTTATTACCGACGGGCGAGAAAATCATGAAATCTCTGTTGTTGTACAGGAAGACGTCGAGATCGGCCGCCTGCTGCGGGTAGGAGCCGTTGCTGATCAGGAACTGGAACGTCGAGAAGTTGCTCGGCGCCCCGAACGGCAGAACCGCGAGGTGGGTCTCGGTGCCGCCACCGACGATGCCATCGCAGGGGCCACCGATGCTCGAGTTCGGGCAGATCGCAAAGTTCATGCGGTCGAGCAGCGAACCGGGCGACACGTTGCCACCGCGCTCAATCAGCGAGTTGATCGTGCAGACCGACGAGGTCGCCGCGTCTTCCATGATGATGCGGGCGCCGCGGGCAATCCCGTCGAGGTTCACGTTGCGCGGCTGCCCCGCACCGCCGATGCCGGCTTTGGTGGCGTAGAAGCCAAGCTGGCTCGGGTAGGCCGCGATCGCGGCTGCGACGGTGTTGCCGTGGGTACCGTGGCCGGAGAGGGCCGCGTCGCAGGTGGTCCCGCTGTCGCCGGCGTTCTGGATCGAGTGCACCTTGCGGTGAGCCGGGCCGATCGGCGCGAACGCGGTCGACACCTGGGTCGCGGTCTGCGAGAAGTTCGGCGTGTCGACGCTGATGCCGTTGTCGACGATCGTGACGATCTGCGGCGGCACGGAGTCGCTGCCGTTGTTGATGCGCCGGCCGTCGGCGTTGGTGTCGATACCGCCGCCGTCCACACCGACCACGTCGAACGGCCGGATGAAGTTGGCATCCTCGGCCGACCCTGCCTGAGTGGTCGGCACGTTCTCGTCGTTCTGAAGCATGTAGTCGTAATGGGTCGCAATCGCCAGGACATTGTCATTGCGGGCGAGACGGTCCACCGCGTTGTAGTTGACCTGCAGGAACAACTGGCCGCCGAAGGGGCTCTCCGTGACGTTGCTTACGCCCTGGATCGCCGAAATGCCGCGGGCCGCATCGGAGGTCGAGACGCCGGGCACCAACGTGACCCAGGCACGGAGATCCGGGTCGCTGGCTTCGGCCTTCCTGATCACCGGGCGGGCGCCGAAGACGGGATCGATCTTGAACGCCGCTTCCATGGCGCGGATCCGATCGATGTAGGCGCTCTGGCGGAGCAGGTGCATGTTGCGCGCCTCGACGTTCACCAGGAAGGTCGAGCGCGGCAGCGCCGAGATGATCGTGGCCGCCTCGGCGAGGGAACGCATCGCCTCGTCGGGGTTCTGCTGGGCCGCCGGGCTCAGGCGGACATAGTTAAGCCCTGGCCGGAGGACACCCTTCTCCGTCCGGGTCACCTCGTTCGCGCCCCAGCGCAGGCCGGGCTTCAGCGTCGCGATGACGTCGTCCTGGGCGGGATCCCATGCGACGTCACCGATCGGCGACGCCAAGGTGTCCGCGGCCTTTTCGGCGCTCAGGCGGCGCGGCTTGAGCGCTCCCCCAAACGGCGAGAACTCCGCCGACGGCATAAACCCCGCGGGCAGGCCCAGACTGGACTGCTGTCGGGCCGCGTCCAGATTGAGGGCCTGCTCCATTCGGCTTTGGTCCCCGAGCGTGTCGATGATCTGGGCCTTACTGGCCCAGATCATCGCCGCGGGAGCCGCCAGAAGCAGGGTAAGGCCGAAGGCAACCAAAAAGCGGGTGCGCTTCGCTCCAGGCGCGAAGAGTGCGTTCATACTGGTCCTCCTCGGTGGGCAGGAACTTGGTTGTGTTGGATGCAAGAGAATTTTCTCATCCCCGACATTAACCGGAACACCTTGCATCGGAAGGAGTTCCGGGTCTGTTACATCGTGACTTCCACTTCTTATAGCGATAACCGGCACAGAGGCCGGGCGGTCCGGCGATGGTGAACCGCCTTGCCGTGCGACCATATACTGTCAAGGCTCCGGGCTGTCAAGAAAAAATTGTTCTCAAAACGCCTGCCGTCAAGTGCCGGCGGGGGTTGTTTGACACCCATCCTGAAAGCCTCCTAGAATGCGGACTTTCGTGGCTTTGGGCAAATATACGGCGTGCCAGGGTCGGCGTGGTTTAAATTTGACAAAGATAGCGCGTCAGCCATTTCCCTTGTGATGAAATGAGCCTCTCGAGCCCTTCAGGCCGGCTTAAAATGTCTCAATACCATAAGAACACGCCGTTCCGAATCGCCGAGCCGGGCGCCGCCGGGTCCGGCCGCCACAGTGCGGCCGGGGCGGACGCCGGCCTCGAACGTCTCAACAGAATCGTCGCCGCTATCGGGCCCTCGGTCGTGGCCTTCTCGGGCGGGGTCGACAGCACCCTCCTCCTCAAGGTGGTGCACGATCGGCTCGGTGACCAGGTCCTGGCGGTCACCGCCGTGTCACCTTCCCTGTCCGCCACCGAACGTGACGCCGCCGCCAGTCTGGCCCGTGCCATCGGCGCCGAGCATCGCGTCGTCGAGACCCATGAGATGGATGACCCCGGCTACGTGGCCAACGACGGCCGCCGCTGCTACCACTGCAAGCGCGAGCTGTTTCGCGCGCTGCGCCACATCGCCCCGATCGCCGCCGGCCGCGCTCTGCTCTACGGCGCGATCCCCGAGGATTTCGGTGAGGATCGACCGGGCCTCCGCGCAGCGGCCGAGGAGGGGGTGCGCGCCCCGCTCGTCGAGGCCGGCCTGACGAAGGAGATGATCCGCGATCTGGCGCGCCGCTTCGGCCTGCCGAACTGGGACAAGCCGGCGATGGCCTGCCTGGCCTCGCGTCTGCCCATCAACACGCCCGTGACGGTCGAGGCGCTGGCCCGGGTCGACCGTGCCGAAGCCGCGGTCCGCGCGCTCGGGTACCGGCAGGTGCGTGTACGTCACCACGGGCCGCGGGCACGGGTCGAGATCGATGCCGCGGAGCTGCCGCGCGCCCTGTCGCCGCCGGGCGAAGACGGCATCCGCGCGGCGGTGCGGGCCGCCGGCTACGAACAGGTGGAGATCGATCCGCGCGGCTATCGCCCCGGAGGTCAGATCGATCGGCATCATGGAACCTGACGAGGGAGCCGTCGCCGGCGGCGCCGCCGGCGTCCTGGTCTCGCTGCTGCAGATGGCTTCGGCGACCGCCGCCGCGGAGAACCTCGACCGTCTGCTGGCCGCCATCGCCGCGGAGCTCGAACGGCTCTTCCCTGTCGACCGCGCCGACGCGGCCCTGGTGGAGGACGGCATCCTGGCGGCGTCGATCGTGGCCGGGCGGGCCACCGCCGGCGCGGCGCGGGCGGCCGGCCGCTACCCGCTGGACGAATCGCACCACCTCGGCTGGGTGGTCAGCCGCGCCGTGCCGCTGTGGCGCAACGATATCCCCGCCGAGCTCCGGTTCCGCGAGACCCTGCCGCGGGCGAAGATGGCCAGCGACATGGCGATCCCGCTGCGTTCGCACGGCCGCGTCACCGGCGCCTTCCGGGTCGCCAGCCGACGGGCGCACGCCTACGAGCCGGAGGATTTCGATCTGCTGCAACGGCTCGCCGACTTCGTGGCGGTGGCGGTGGAGAACCAGCGGCTCCTCGACGCCAACCGCCGCATGGCCGAGGTGGACGGCTTGACCGGTGTCTGCAATCACCGGCACTTCCGCACCCTGCTGCTGCGCGAGGGTGAACGGGCGCGCCAGCTCGGCCAGCCGCTGGCCCTGGTGATGGTGGATGTCGATCACTTCAAGCGCGTCAACGACACCCACGGCCACCCGACGGGCGATGCCGTCCTGCGCCACGTCGCCGGCCTGCTGGCGCGCCGGGTGCGCCGTTCGGATGTGGTCGCGCGTTACGGCGGAGAGGAATTCGTGATGCTCCTGCCGGGCTCTGACGCGGCGGCCGCGGCGCGCCTCGCCGAGGAACTCCGCGCCGCCATCGCCGGCGGGTCGGGCGCCGCGATCGATGCGGCGCCCGCGGTGGCGGTGACCGCCTCGTTCGGGGTCGCGTCATTTCCGGCCGACGCGCCGACCGAGACGGCGTTGATCGAGGCGGCGGATCGGGCCCTCTACCGCGCCAAGCATGCCGGCCGCAACCGGGTTGAGCGCGCCGCCCCCGGCGATCACGAGTCCGGCACCCGGCGGGGCTGAGGCGACCCCGCGAGGCTGTGGCGACCCGGTGGGGCTGTGGCAAAGCCCCCCGCTGCGCGGGCGGGCCGGACGCCTGCTCAACTTTCGCGGAACAACCCGTCCCGGGTGCGGCCGCCCGGGCTCAACTTGAGATGTTCGAGGGCCCGGGGCGTGACCCGCCGGCCGCGCGAGGTGCGATCGAGGAAGCCGATCTGCATCAGGTACGGCTCGTAGATCTCCTCGATCGTGTCGGCCTCCTCCCCCAGAGCGGCGGCGATGGTGGCGAGGCCGACCGGCCCACCATCGAACTTCTCATGGATAATCAGGAGAATCTGGCGGTCGAGCCGGTCGAGGCCGTAGAGGTCGACCTCGAGGCACTCGAGATGGCGGTCGGCGACCGCCCCGGTGATCATCCCGTCGGCCTCCACCTGGGCGAAATCGCGCACCCGGCGCAGCAGCCGGTTGGCGATGCGCGGCGTGCCGCGCGCCCGCCGGCCGATGGCGGCCGCCCCGCCGTCGTCGATCGGCACCCCGAGCAGGCCCGCCGACCGGCGCACGATGCGCACCAGGTCCTCCACCGGATAGAAGTCGAGATGATGCACGATGCCGAACCGATCACGCAGCGGCCCGGTGAGCAGACCCATGCGGGTGGTCGCGCCGACGAGCGTGAAACGCGGCAACTCGATCTTGACGGTGCGCGCCCCCGGCCCCTGGCCGATGATGATGTCGATGCGGAAGTCCTCCATCGCCTGGTAGAGGATCTCCTCGAGCGCCGGGTGCAGGCGGTGGATCTCGTCGATGAAGAGGATCCCGGTCCCCTCGAGGTTGGTCAGGATCGCCGCCAGGTCGCCGGCGCGCTCGATCGCCGGTCCCGATGTGGAGCGCAGCGGGGTGCCCATCTCGCCCGCGAGAATGTGGGCGACGGTGGTCTTGCCCAGCCCCGGCGGACCATACAGCAGCACATGGTCGAGAGGCTCGCCACGCTCGCGGGCGGCGCGGATGAAGACGCGGAGGTTCGCCTTCATCCTGTCCTGCCCGATGTACTCGTCGAGGGTCCTGGGACGCAACGCCGCCTCGGCGGCGCGATCATCCCCCTGCCCCGTCGGGTCGAGAAGCCCGCCGTCGACCGGCCCGGGGCCCGGATCGGCCCCGGGGGGTGTCGGGATGCCGGCCGCGGGGGGTACCGGGACACCGGCCGCGGCCGCCGCCGTGTCGAGCGCGGCGCGCGCTGGCCGGACCTTCCGTCGAGGCGCTTCCTTCGTGGTGTCGTCCACAGCCGGTTCCTCCGCCCCGCCCGACGGGCGCGCGCAGGGATCAGCGCGCCAGCATCTTGAGGGCGCGCTTGAGCAGACCTTCGAACGCCGGCGCCCCGCCGGCTGCCGCTTCGGCTTTCATGGCGGCCGCAGCGGCCTCGTCGGCCGAGCGGGCATTGTAGCCGAGGTTCTCGAGGGCCGAGGCGAGGTCGTCGCGCAGCGCCCGGGCTGCCGGGCGCGTCGCAACCACACCCGCCGCCAACGTCAGGGCCTCGATCCGGTCGGCCAGCTCGATGGTGATGCGCTCGGCGGTTTTCTTGCCGATGCCGGGAACGGTGGCCAGGCGACGCACGTCACGCTGACGCACGGCCTCGACCAGGTCCGCCGCCCCCAGACCGGAGAGCAGCGCCATCGCAGTCTTGGGTCCGACGCCGCCGACGGCGATCAGGCGCACGAAGAGCTCCTTTTCAAGCCGGCTGCCGAACCCGAACAGCGCCAGGGCGTCCTCGCGCACGTGGGTGTGGACATGCAGGTCGACCGGCGATCC
>Ga0210377_10000198_pt1 | contig 57865 bp, 52 predicted proteins | sample PLM4_65_b1redo_FD_155480 | JGI IMG/M metagenome (GOLD analysis project Ga0210377, IMG submission 155480) | Groundwater sediment microbial communities from an aquifer in East River, Colorado, USA - PLM4_65_b1 redo | ecosystem: Environmental > Terrestrial > Soil > Riparian zone | place: USA: East...
AGGACGTTCCGTCACCACCATCGAAGGCATTGCAACAGCCGAAGGACTCCATCCTCTGCAACAAAAATTCATCGAACACGCCGCCCTGCAATGCGGATACTGCACGCCAGGTTTCATCGTTGCCAGCAAAGCATTACTCGACCAAAACCCAGATCCCAGCGAGCAGGAAGTCCGTGAGTGGCTGGCAGGGAATCTATGTCGCTGCACAGGCTATGATCGAATCGTCAAAGCTGTGTTGGATGCGGCTGATAGTTAAACCTCTATACCACGAAGGAGACAAAGGGTCACAAAGGATTTTTAAAAAGGTTTTTCTTTGTACACCTTGGGGACCCTTTGTGGTTGAACAAAAGGAGCAACACATGACAACTTTAGACAAACCCAACGAATTCAAAGTCATCGGCACTTCCCCACTCCGTCACGACGGCGTGGATAAAGTGACAGGTCGTGCCGCCTATGGCGCGGATATTCTCCTGCCGGGCATGTTATACGGCGCGGTGTTGCGCAGTCCACATGCGCATGCAAAGATACTTTCAATTGACACCAGCAAAGCGGAAAAACTCCATGGCGTTCATGCGGTTATTACTGCCAAAGACTTCCCTGATCTCGAAAGCAAGATCGTTGAGTTGGGTGAAAGTGTCATCAATCGTCGCCATCAAAGCAACAACGTGCTGGCGCGTGACAAAGTCCTTTACTTCGGGCACGCAGTCGCTGCGGTTTCAGCGACCAACCTCCACGTCGCGCATGAAGCGTTGGACTTGATCAGTGTTGAGTATGAGGTGTTGAGTCCGGTTCTGGATGTGCAGAAAGCCATGGAGCCAGGAAGTCCAATTTTGCTTGATGATTTACGCACCGATGAGTTTGGCAAGAAAGGCGATGCGCCGACCAATGTTGCCTGGCATGGACAAAATGCGTGCGGCGATCTCGAAAAGGGATTCAATGAAGCGAAGTTCATCGTTGAGCGCGAGTTCAACACCAAGATGGTGCATCAGGGCTACATCGAACCGCAGAATGGCACGGCGCAATACAACCCCGATGGTCAGGTCACGATCTGGTGTAGCACGCAAGGCTCGTTCGGTGTACGTGAACAAGTGGCGGAAATTCTTGAGATACCCGTTTCCAACATCCGCGTGATACCGATGGAGATCGGCGGCGGATTTGGCGGCAAGAACGGTGTATATCTCGAACCGCTCGCTGTATTGCTCTCAAAGAAAAGCGGATACCGCCCTGTCAAACTGACGATGAGTCGCGCCGATGTGTTGGCTGCAACTGGACCAACGTCAGGCTCATACATTAAGGTCAAGATGGGCGTCGACGCGAATGGAAGAATCACCGCGGCTGAAGCATTATTGCTTTATGAAGCGGGCGCTTATCCCGGCTCGCCGGTTGGCGGCGCGATGGCAGTGCTCTTTGCGCCCTATCGCATCGAGAACGGACGTGTTGACGGCTACGATATCGTGGTCAACAAACCGCGCACTGCCGCGTATCGCGCGCCAGGCGGAACCAATGCCGCATTCGCCGCAGAAACGGTGATCGATGAACTTGCCGAAAAACTTGGCATGGACCCGCTTGAGTTCCGTTTGCTCAATGGTGTGAAGGAAGGTGACCGACGCATTGATGGCGCCGCCTTCAAGCACATTGGATATTTGGAAACTTTGCGAGCCGCGCAAGAATCGGACCATTATCAAGCGCCTCTTTCTGGACCGAATAGAGGGCGCGGTGTTGCTGGAGGCTTTTGGTTTAACTATGGCGGAAAATCATCCGCCTCTGCCAGCGTGAACAACGATGGGACAGTGAATCTGCTCGAAGGTTCCGTGGATATCGGCGGCTCGCGCACGTCACTTGCGATGCAGCTTGCTGAGACGCTCGGAATCTCTGCTGAAGATGTGAATCCGATTGTTGCGGATACAAGTTCCGTTGGCTACACCGAAGGGACCTATGGCAGCCGCACAACATTTGCAACAGGTTGGGCTGTCATTGAAACAGCCAAGACATTGATCGAGAAATTGAAGGAACGCGCCGCCATCCTTTGGGAAGTTGAAAAGGATACAGTGCAATTTGAAAACGGAGTCTTTTCATCTGGCGATAAAAAACTGACCTTCAAAGAACTCGCCGAAAAACTCGATGAAACCGGCGGACCTGTAGTGGCGAGCGCCGCAGTTCAACCCAGCGGAAATGCCCCCGGTTTCGCAGTTCACATCGTGGATGTGGAAGTTGATCCTGACACAGGCAAAGTACAAATTCTTCGTTACACCGCCGCCCAGGATGTCGGCAAAGCGATTCATCGCGCGTATGTGGAAAGTCAAATTCAGGGCGGCGTGGCTCAAGGCGTCGGTTGGGCATTGAATGAGGAATATCTTTATGATGAGCAGGGACGTTTGCTCAACGCGAGTCTGCTCGATTACCGTATGCCTGTTACACTTGATCTGCCAATGATAGATACGATCCTGGTTGAGGTCGGGAATCCAGGTCACCCCTACGGAGCGAAAGGTGTCGGCGAAGTGCCTATCGTCCCACCGCCTGCGGCAATTGCGAACGCGATTTATCGCGCCGTGGGTGCAAGGATGACGGAGTTGCCGATGTCACCGGCGAAGGTGGTTGAGACGTTGAAGAAGTAGTTGAGCTCCCAATCAGACCCTTCATTGAGTTAAACAAATGTTGTCCTTAATATTTTTCGGGTTAGTAATTTACTATTTTAGACAAATAACAACATATACCCAGTCTTCTTTTCGACAGGGTATAGTCATTCTAAAATACAAAGAGCCTTTCTCTGATAAGATACCTGAAGAAGTTATGAATCAAGAAATAATTTGTAAAAACATTATATTTAGATTCAACACTCCATACACAGGCTTATTCAGGGCTTATCCAAGAGGGTCCATGCTCAAAAACAGAAGAACCTATTATCTTCCTTCATTATTGGGCGAAATCAAATTAAGCCGTAAAGGCATTGCTCAAATCACTTTAAGAATTCCATTGTCCATAACTTTAATGTTGTTAACTTTATTAGTTGCTTCAGTCATCTCAAGCACACAGCTGGGTTTTACAATCAATTCCGTGCTTGTCAGCGTCACTGAAGTCGCTATTGCAATGTTGATATTTGGTATCTTTGCAATTATTGGTTATGTTATGGAAAAAGGCGATTTACATGATGGCGTAATTATGCTGAGAGAACGTGCAAAGAGCAATTCTATTGCATAACTTGTTTTTAGAAACTGAGCTACCTTGCCATCTTCTGAATACCTACTCCCCTCTGTGACCTCACGCAGGGAAGGTGAAAACCTGTCAGGTTTTCGGAGAACTATGATGAATCGAATCTTGTCCCATTCGTAGAAGTCCGATTGATTCTCGTCACAATAAAACCTGTCAGGTCTGTAGCAAAGAACTATTAACCTTATGCCTACCCTCGTCATCCCCACTTCCCTCCGCGACTTTCACAAACCGTAACGCGACATAAATGTCGCACTACATAACCATGCCTACTTTCTTCATTCCATCCCCCATCCGCAACCTCACGGGAGGAAAAGCATCGGTCGTTGTATCAGCCTCCAGCGTGCGTGAGGCGATTGAGGCGCTTGAGGCACAATATCCCGGTGTCAAGGATCGGCTGTGTGAGGAGGGCAGAATCCGCCCGTATATTTCCGTAATGGTGGACGGGCAGATATCCCATTTGAAACTGCGGGAAAAATTGAGGGACGACAGCGAAATCCATTTTTTGATCGCGATCAGTGGAGGGTAGATATGGCAGACATCCGAGTTCTTCGAGAACTCGGATGTCTTATTTTCAAACAGGACAAATTATGGAAAATTATGTGACATTCATCGAGATGCTTTACCAGATGAAACAAGTACAATTAAAGTATAGTCATATATTTTGACAAGCTTATTCTTTAATTCCATAAAATCAGCTCACATCGGAGGATGAGACGGAGCTTCAATGGGAATACCGTTCATAGTCCTTATATATTTCGCCTACGGTCTGGCTTTCTTCAGCATGGGGTTACTGGTTGCGCTGGAAGGCGGTCGCTCATCTGATATCCGTTTACGCAAGGCGCTCCGCCCATTAGCGGGCTTTGGGATCATCCATGCCATCCATGAATGGATCGAAATGTTCGCGCTCATGGGGCATGTTCAAAACGATACTTTCTACTCAGCGGCAAGCCTTGCCATTCTCGCCTTTTCATTTATATCCCTCGCGGCATTTGGAAGTTTCCTGCTGGCCTATACTGAAGTTTCACGACGTCTCATCCTGCTTATCCCGATCACGCTCGAAGCCATCTGGGTTTTTGGTCTCTATAACTTTCGCGACCAGTATTCCGGTGAGGCGCTCTGGTCAATAGCGGATACATGGACACGTTACACCCTCGCCATCCCCGCCGCGCTGCTCACGGCCATCGGGCTGGTTGCTCAACAACGAGCTTTCCGTCGCTCAGGCCTGATCCGCTTTGGGCGCGATGCCTTATGGGCGGCTGTGGCGTTTGGCTGGTATGGATTATTCGGTCAGGCGTTTTCACAAAGCACGCCCATCTTCCCATCCACAATCATTAATCAGGAAGTATTCCTGGATATTTTTGGTTTTCCCATTCAACTCTTTCGTGCAGTAACAGCGGTTGCCGCAGCGATTTTCGTTATTCGGTTCCTACGCGCCTTTCAGGTGGAAACCGAAGCCAAGCTCGTAGAACTGCAACAGTTCCAACTCAAAGAATCACAACAACGCGAGATCATGCGCGGAGAACTCTTCCGCCGTGTGGTTGCCGCCCAGGAATCAGAACGCCAGCGCATCGCTCGCGACCTGCACGATGAGACTGGTCAAGCCCTGACCGCCATCGGTATGGGTCTGCGCGGATTATCGGGAAAGATCGGCAACCGCAACAAAGATGCACTCATCACCCTCCATAAACTGGAAACTCTCACCGCTGATTCGCTCAAAGAATTACAACGTCTCATGACCGACCTACGCCCCTCCCATCTTGATGATCTGGGACTCTCCGCCGCATTACGCTGGTACGCGGGCAGAATATCGGAACATACATCCATCAGCGTCAGAGTGGATATACACGGTGAAGAACGCGATCTGGATGACGCCCTGAAGATCACCATCTTTCGCATCATTCAGGAATCGTTGAACAACATCATCAAACACGCCCAGGCAAGTAATGTGAACATTCATGTCGCATACGAGGAAAAGAATGTCCGTATCAACGTCTGGGATAACGGACTGGGCTTTGACCTGGATGAAGCCAAACAAAGACGTACATCCCGTCCATCGCTTGGGCTGGCAGGCATGGAGGAACGCGCCGCACTCTTGAGCGGAACAGTAACCGTCCAGTCACGCCCGGGTTATGGGACGGAAGTCGAAGCCATAATTCCTTATCACCACAAAGATTCTGAAGTACAGGGCATTGCCCCTGTACGCCTGGAAAGCGAGTAGAACTATGACCACACGCCTATTATTGGTGGATGACCATGCAGTTGTCCGTTCGGGGTTGAGGATGTTATTGGAAAACGAGCACGAGATCGAGATCGTTGGCGAAGCCGGGAATGCCGCAGAAGCAATCGAAGCTGCCACACGCCTCAAACCCAATCTCATTCTCATGGATATTGGCTTGCCCGATCTTTCCGGCATTGACGCCACGCGCGAGATCAAAAAACGTCTGCCCGAAGTTTCCATTGTGGCGTTGACTATTCACGAAGATGAAGAATATTTCTTCAAGATGCTCGAAGCAGGTGCCTCGGGCTATGTCCCCAAACGTGCCGCGCCCGAAGAATTGCTCACCGCCATCCGCGCTGCCGCCATGGGACAAGTCTATTTGTATCCATCACTTGCCAAACTACTGGTACGCGATTATCTAAGCGGGGGCCGCCCAGCAGATGAACAAGCGCCATCCGGTCTCACCGAGCGCGAGCAGGAGATCCTCACCTATCTTGCCGAGGGCGCGAACAACGAAGAGATCGCCACCTCGCTGGTGATCAGTCCCAAGACCGTGGCACGCCACCGCGAGAACATCATGCGGAAGTTAAACCTACATTCCCGTTCCGAACTAGTCCGCTACGCGATTCGTAAGGGAATCATCAAGGCATAAAACCAACAAGCTCATTCAGGGGCTAAGCCCCTGAATGAGCTTTATCATAAAAAGAAATGGCGGGCGCAATTGCGCCCGCCATTGTTATTACATTTCTTCCCCAACCACTCAGCCGCTACGGGCGAATGTACGTGCTAACATCGCCACCCAGGTCTTCGATCGAGTCGATCAGGAATTGGGCAACGAATTTACCGTTATGCGCGAATGCGCCGGGGTCCTTCTGGTAATACTGATAGTTGTAGGCAGCCTTGAGCAGTTTAGGCGTCCATGCGGCAAAGCCCTTGCCATCAGCACCAAAGAAGTATGGGTATGCAGCCGCATCGTAAGAAATCGGGGTACCCTTGGCTTCACCATAAGCCTGGATCTGGGCATAGAGCGCTTCAGAGAGCGCATCGAGTTCGCTCTTGACACCTTCAGTGGTATCGCCGTCTCCATCGTAATCAGGAGCGCTCAGGCGGATCTTCTCCACTTCGCTCGTTTGATGACAACCAGCACAGGCTTCGACCTTGGGCTCCAAGGCATGCACATCATGACAGTCCTGGCATTTGTTCAGCGGGTGAGCCTCGAAGTAACCAACATATTCCTTGCCATCGTACATATAGGCACCCTGAACATCTGCACCGAAGAGTGTGGCACCAGCAGCAAAGTAGTGGATATTGCTAAAGCTCAAGCGTTTGCCTTCAGCCGCAAGAGAATCGGCGTCAGCAGCGCCCGAGGAGGTGATTGCACGATCAAGCGTCGGCTTGGATGAGCGACCCTGATGGCACTGCAAACAGATATTGCCATCGTCGGCGACAAAGTTACCATCGGCATCCTGCCCGCCAAAACTTACAGTCTTGCCGGATGGGAAGGTCACCGAGTCAACAGCATAGCGCTCGGGCCAGGCTTCTTCGTTATGACATGTGGAACACATGAAGCCATTCGAAATCTCATTGGAGATGTTCGCGCCTTCATGGATAAATTGCGGCAAACCAGTGGCGCTATGGCATTTGGCACAGCCAGAGGGCACTTCACCTTCAGCATCCCAGTGACGGAACGGCTCGGTGTTGCCTGCAAAGTGGCCGGCATCATTGCGGGCGAGTTTGCTTACATCGCCGCCGAGGTCTTCGATGGAGTCGTGGAGCAATTGGATAATATATTTGCCGCCGTGGGCAAATTGACCGGGATCCTTAATGGAAACCTGGTAGTTATAAGTCGCCTTGAGCAGACGGGCTGTCCAATTGGGATAAGCCTTGCCATCAGTGCCCATAAAGTATGGGTACGTGACTGCATCGTATTTGATCTCAGCACCGGCTGTGTTCTTGGCATAATCCTGGATCTGGGTCAACAAGATTGCTTGTAAACCTTCGATCTCAGAGGCAACACCTTCAGTCACATCGCCATCGCCATCATAATCTGAGGCTGAAGAGACCATACGAACATTCTTGAGATCTTCCACAGTGGCAACGCCTTCATGACATTGTGCACAGGTTTCAATCTTCACTTCGAGCGTGTGAGGGTTGTGACAACCGATGCAAGAATCAATGCCTTCAACATGGCGGAATTTGCCATCATAGAGCTTGCCTTCATATTCATAACCACCTTTGACCTCCGTGCCATATAAAGTAGCAGCGGCGGCGTAATAATGAACATTACGGAAACCGAATTTGACATCGTTGCCTTTGTCGTCTTTGATCGGGGCAACAACGGCATCTACATCGGTGATCTCAAAACGTGCGATCTGGGCATCCACAGAGGCTTTTGATTCGCGCCCCTGATGGCAGACCATACAACGAGCGGCATCACCAAGTCCTTCAATGACATACGGCTGAGGCTCGCCAGTCTCATCAGTTTCAAAACCGGGGAAGGCAACACTGGTCATCTGGAAAGTGGTAACAGGGTTATGGCATGCTACACATTGAACACCCTGGGCATCCGCAGCAGGCACAGCGGCATCCACTTTAAGCACCTCAGAACCATCGGCGCCCACGTAATCGCGGTAACCAGCGGTCGTATGACATTTTGCACAGCTAGTGGGAACGCCATCTGGATTCTCAGTAGCATCGTCCCAATGACGGAACGGTTCACCAGCCACATCATTGTGGGCAGATCCTTCCCATTCAGCCTGATATGGGATCTCAACTACAGGTTTCGCGGTTTCTTCAGTGGCTGCCGCAGTAGGAACCGCGGTGGGCTCGGGTTTTCCGCCGCAAGCAACCAAAATGACCATCAGCAAAATGAGGGTACCGAGTAAGGCTAAACTTTTCTTTAGTGTCATCCTACAATTCTCCTTTTCTTGGGTTTCTTATGAAGGCTTATCATTTTTTATCGGGAGCGATCGACCTCCTTACAATTATTAATGTTTTTTAGAAACCTTTAATCTGCCTATTATTCTAATCTTAACCGGATTACGCCATAAGAACGGATGTCATTCACTAATTAGATGAAAGTAATAATAATCATAAACAATACAGAAAAAATATGGGGGCAGGAGATCTAGTATATGGCTCCATCATCATGAAGGCACAGGATGCCTCATTGTATCGATAAGATTTGTACTAACATTCAGGTTCCCACCTTCGATCTAATATCTTATGAACTCCAGCTTCAGTTGATGGTTTCGCAAATAATTACCGTCTATGTGCTAAACAAGATATATAATCCGTATTATTATAGCGCAATTTGTTATGCTCCTGAAAACACTTGCGAAGGCGATAATTAAAGAGATGACGGGCGCAGTACGCCCGTCATCTTTATCTTCCCCATGTGCTGCAATGTTAGTCCTTGCGGACGGTAAAACTATTTCAGAACTTCAAGAGAGGCATCAACCAAAGCGTTGAAGTAGTTCGGGTTGTGGACGCTATTGCTGCCGTCTTCTTCGATCAGGTGATAGACGAAGAGTGCTGCAGCTTGAGGAGGATCCAACTGAACTGGGGAACCATCAGCGTTCTTGAGGACATTGGAGCCGTCATCGTTCAGCAAGCCCTTGGCAACCAAGGCGTCGTGCAGTTGAGCAACTTTCTCTTCGAAAGCGGTCACAGCGCCGTTGATGTCGGTGGATTCAGCATCAGCATGGCAGGCGACACATCGGTCAACTTCGGGCAAGAAACGATGGTTGTCATTTTCGCCCATGTGGCAGCCTACGCAAGTATTTTCGACCATGGCATAGTGCGCGCCGGGTTTGCCATCCACACCGAGTGCTTCATTAACATCGACGGTCGCCATGAGGGTGTCGACCTGAACGCTGTAGTGGGTGTTGAAGCGGGCAGTGGGAGTGAACTTGTCGGGGATTACATTGCCAGCGGCATCTTTGGCGGGGAAGCCGGCCATGTAGCGACGAGCCTGGTGGCAGTTGGCGCACAGGTTGCCGGCGCCACCGTCGAAGGTCGCGCCACTGGTAACTGTGGTCACAGGGGCAGTGGTCTCGAGCGCCCAGTCAGCATCTGTGAAGGTGGTGTGAATCTGATGGCAGGTGCGGCAATCCTGATGTGTCGGGTTGGCATCGCCGGATTCAAGCTGGCTGAAGTTCTGTCCAGCGGCAACAGCTGCACTGAAGGCAGCGCCGGAGTGACAGAACGCGCAGTTTTGGTTTCCACCTTCTTCAATGAAGGCAACGCCTTGACCGTGCAGGGATTCCTGCCAGGAGGCTTTCTTGCTGCTGATAAGGGCGGTGTCGTTATGGCATTCAGTACAGGTCAAATCTTCGGCATTCATCACCGCTGCGGCACCGGCAGGACCAGCAGGACCGGCAGGACCAGCGGGACCAGCGGGACCTGGCTCGCCTTGTGCACCAGCACAAGCGGTCATCAATACAGCTGTGGCGATCAAAATGCCAATTAGAACGAGCGTTTTCTTTGTAAACATTTTTGCAATTTCTCCTTGTTAGTAATTTTCGTGCAAGAGAAGGTTCAGAAGTAATAGGTGATTGTTAACACCTCCTCAATTAAGCGTTCATTCAGAGACCTTAATCTTGTCCTAATGTTATCCAAAGAGGGTGTTTTTCGATAATAACAGATGTCACATGTCTAAATGACAAAAGTACTCAATTAAACCAATAACATCCGAATTAAAGATGATGGGGAAAACACCCCAGATTCAGGCTGAAATCAGAGCAAAACGTGGGGTGAGATCCGGATTCAGATCCACGAATCAGTCCTAGGCTTGGGCTGATTCGTCCATCCCAAGATTATCTGTTTACCCAATTTCTTTTCTTATCGATTTCTAATAAACTGAGTGCAGTTGAAAGAAAGGAGAATCACATGAACATAATTGCCCTTACCATCATCCTGATCGTTCGCGTACTCGTCCCAATCACCGTCCTCTTAACTATTGGAGAGTGGGTTAAGCGCCGCGAAAAAAATTACTGGCTTCGAATGTGAGGAACCATGGAAACTATTATTTCATTACTGGCTTTGATCGTCGGCTTGCTTTTACGGCTTGCCGTCCCCCTTGCAATAACAGCCGTGTTGATCTTCTTCCTGCGCAAGCTTGATGCATACTGGCAGGCGGAAGCACAACTCGCCGAACCCATTGCACAAGAAGTCAAGTGCTGGGAGATCAAAGGTTGTACACCTGAGCAACGCAAAAACTGCATTGTCACCAAATCCAAACTACCCTGCTGGCAGGCGAAACGCTTGCCCAACGGTTATTTGCACGAAGAATGTCTCTCGTGTGAAGTCTTTACCGAAGCGCCGATGCCAGCCATTAATACTGAACCCAGGAGAATCTAAAACATGGTCCCACGAATTGAACGCCTCTTGATCGCCTTGATGTTCGCCTTGCTTGCCGCAGGCGTTACACTGGTTATCGCCTCAGCACAGGATAATACGCCTCCAGCCGCTCAAAGCACCACAACCGATTGCGCCGTATGTCATGCGGAATATCAGACCACATGGCAAAGCGGTTCACACGGACAAGCCGGTACTGACCCGGTATTTTTGGAAGAGTGGACCAATCAAGGCAAGCCGGGTGCTTGTCTCGTTTGTCATACTACGGGTTACGATCCTGCCACTGCGACCTTTAAAGAAAACGGCGTGACCTGCGAAGCCTGTCACGGACCCGCCCCCACCGATCACCCTAAGACCCCCATGCCCGTGGATCGCTCCACCGATCTCTGTGGACGTTGTCACAGCGACACCCGCTTCGGTTGGCAGGATTGGAAAGTAAGCACACACTATCAACGCGGTATGGATTGCGCCACTTGTCATGATCCACATAGCGCTGCACTCAAGACACTCCCTGGACCCCGTACCGAGAAAAAGGCAGATGAAGTCTCTGCGCTGTGCATCAACTGTCATCAAGAACATAGCATGAATTTCTCCTATACGACCCACAATCAACGCGGCGTAGCCTGTGTAGATTGTCATGTCAATCATATAGAAACAACCGAGCGCACCGCACACTCTGTGCCTGATCACTCTTTCAACGCCAGCCTGGCATCCTGCAACACTTGCCATGCTCAACAAATGCACAGCCCTACCGAAGCGCTCAACACAACCGCAAACAATGAAGTGAGCTCACCGCTCACCATCGAACCAACTGTGGAAATTAAACAAGCTTCCGTCACCCCCGAACCTGATTCTGTCAGCCCGATCGGTTTCTCCGTCCTGGCTGGGATGATCGGTCTCGCTGGCGGCATGGTGCTCGCTCCCTGGCTCGAACGCTGGTATCGCAGTTTCGCAAAACACGATAACGAGGATCACAATGGCTAAACAAAATATTAACCGCCGTGAATTCATCAAACTATCTGTTGTGGGTGTAGCCGTCATTGCCGGCACACGCGCTGTCACTGGCACACAAGCTTCCAGCGATACTCCCAAAGGCAAGCATCAATGGGCAATGGTCATCGACCAATCCAAATGTACCGGTTGTAACTACTGCACACTGGCTTGCCAGGCACACAATGATGTCAACCCTGATATCCAGTGGAACCGAGTTGATCAAGATGGCACAGTTGGCGATCAGCAGCAGGTGTTTATCCCGCGTCCTTGCATGCACTGCGAAAAAGCGCCGTGCGTGGAAGTCTGCCCGGTGAAAGCCTCATATTATCGCGATGATGGCATCGTCATGATGGACTATGACCGCTGTATCGGTTGCCGTTATTGCCAGATCGCGTGCCCGTACGATGCCCGTTCCTTTAACTGGGAAAAGTTCACCGGTGTGAATCCTGCCGTTCCTGAATGGGGTAACCCTGAAGTCGAGCGACGTCCACGCGGCGTGCCGGAGAAGTGCTCCTTCTGCTATCAAACCATTGACCGTGGTCTCTCGCTGGGACTCAAACCCGGTGTAGATCATGATGCAACCCCTGCCTGTGTAAACGTCTGCCCCACCAGCGCACGCCTGTTTGGTGACTTGAACGACCCCGAATCAAACGTCAGCAAGATACTGCACGAAAAATATGCATATCGCCTGCGCGAAAATCTGGGCACAGGACCACGCGTCTACTACATCCCTGCTGAAGAATCGAAGCCGGAGGCATAGCCATGTTGAAAAATTTACGCGAGAAATTCGTCATTACCCCCTGGGTGATCTGGCTCGGCACAATGGGCATCATCCTACTGGCAGGCTTGGTTGCAGGCATCCTCGTCTTTTGGAAAGGCTTGGTCATTACCAACCTGACCGATAAAGTACCCTGGGGCCTGTGGATCACCATTGACCTTTCCTCGATCGCCTTGGGCGCAGGCGCCTTCAGTTTATGCGCAGGTGTTTATCTGTTCGGTCTGAAGCGCTTCCAACCGATAGCCCGCACCGCAACATTTGTGGGACTCATCGGCTACACGATGGCAACCCTGGCGCTCATCCTTGATATCGGCAAGCCCGAACGTTTCTGGCACTCGATGGTCTACTGGAATACACATTCCCTATTATGGGAAGTGACCATGTGCGTGATCCTGTATCTCACTGTACTTGTGCTCGAAGCTATGCCGATCATTGCAAACCTTGAATGGCTGCGCACACGCTTCCCGAAGATCGCTGCCCTGATGAGTCACGTTCATCATTATGCCCCGATCCTTGCGATCATCGGTCTGGGACTTTCCAGCCTGCATCAGTCCTCACTTGGCGCGACCTATGGCGTGATCAAGGCGCGACCATTCTGGTTCAAACCAGAGATGTCTGTGTTGTTCATGTTCTCAGCCATCGTCGGCGGCATTTCATTGACGCTCTTTGCATCAATGCTATCAGCCCGGCTGACCAAGAAGGCAAAAATCAACGACGCCTTAATCGAACGTGTGGCTCATTTCGTTGGCTATTTGCTGATCGGTTACTTCTACTTCCGTGCCTGGGATGCGCTTGCGCAGGCATACACCTATGACCCCGGTCGTACTGAAGGTCTGCGCTTCCTGACCAAAGGACCGATGGCTTTCAACTTCTGGGTCGGTGAAATGCTCCTGGGTATGATCGTGCCGATGATCCTGCTGTTATACAAGCCCACGCGCATGAATCGCTTCTGGCGCATGACGGCTTTGTTACTGGTCGCAGGCGGTGTCGTTGCCTTCCGCTGGGATACGAATATCACCGGACAATTGGTGCTGCTCTCCTACATCCCCGGCGCGGCTATAACCTACACCAGCTATCGACCATCGCTCGTTGAGATCCTTTCAGGGTCGGCGATCATTGCATATGGTCTAACAGCCTTCTCGTTGGGCGTGAAATACTTGCGTGTGGTTGACCATTCATTGGTTGAAGAAGAACACGAGGAAGTTCATGTCAAGGGAACAGAACCTGTAAGAATATAAAAGCAAAACATAAATAAAAACACATCCCCTCGAATTCAATCTTTCGAGGGGATGTGTTTTTCCCGGAAATAGACAGGCGCATTAGTTTCAGCACAAGAACAGAAACTCAATACAACCTAATGAGTAATTTGCTTCAACAGACTCAGCACGATCTTCACTGTCTGCGGTATTGCATCCGCAACCGGTGGCGAAAGTTCCTCACTAAAATCATAGATGCGTTGTGTGGCAATTCCAACCACCGTAATATCCTCGGGCAAATACGCGCCCAATGAGCGCCCCATTTCGATCGCATTCTGCAAAGAAGTATCATGTACGCTCGATATATGGAATGCGGAATAATTGGGCAAATCATCCAACTTCATCACATGGATCGAACCCAGACCATCATCCGATGCAAATGAATCGATCAAGATCGTGCGGTCATAACCAATCAAATGCTCCATCAAACTGATCCCGCCAAGCGAAAGACAATCCACAGCGATGGATTGATCGTGAGGCAGGTGCTGTTCAATTTCTTCAGCGACTTTCCAGCCTACACCATCATCACCAAGGATAGGATTACCAAGCCCTACAACTAAGGTTTTCATACGGATGAAACTCCGCTTCTTTGCAAGCCCTTTGCTTGCACGACCTAACAGAACTGTTTCAACACCTCAACCGGATTCCCATCCACATCGCGGATGGTGATCTCCAACGGCATTTGTCCCGGCAATGAATGGGTTGCACACCCAAAGCATGGATCATAGGCACGGAACGCCATCTCTACCATATTGAGCAGACCTTCGGTCACATTGCCATTTTTGATCAAACTCGTCGCCGCCTTATGCGTGGACATCTGGATCGGGGCGTAGTTGTTGGTGGTGCCCACGATGAGATTCGCTTTGGTCACAACGCCCCGCTCATCGGTCCAGTAATGATGCGTGAGCGTCCCGCGCGGCGCTTCGACGATGCCGATCCCTTCGGTTGGAATCTGAGTCGGCTTGGTATGAATGTTCGGTGAGGTGATCTCAGGGTCGGTCACCAATTCCACCCAGCGTTCCGCGGCATACAGCAATTCGATCAAGCGCGCCCAATGCGTCGCAAGACGTTGATGCACAGGCTTGCCGCCCAGAGTGGCATAGAATTTTTCATACTGCTCTTGTGCCAGCGGTGTCGCCATGCCATCGGAAGCGTTGAGACGTGAAAGCGGCGTTGCCATATACACGCCCGAATCGATGCCATCCACAAAACCCTTCCAACCAACCTTCTTGAGATATGGGAATTTGAGATACGTCCACGGCTCAACATGCTCAGCAATATGTTCGGCATAATCTTTCGGCGCGTACTTCACAAACTCCTTGCCATTCGGGTCAACGATACGGACTTTGCCATCATAGAAATTGACTTTGTTGTTCTCATCTACCATGCCCATATAATAGGTGTGGTGAGTATATATATCGCCGAGAATGAGATCAACATATCCCTTGTTGCCAAGCACAATATCGTTGAAAAGTTTGAGGCTGAACTGTGCAAATTCGATCGCCCAACGCCCCATTGTCTCGATCTCTTGGCGTTGCTCTTCCGTAATGCCCTTTGTCATCCCGCCCGGTATGGACGTGCACGGATGGACTTTGCGCCCACCGATCATCTCGACGACCGTATGCCCATACTTCCGCATTTGGATAACCTTGCCACCGATCTCCAAACCCACTTTGTGGATCACGCCTAAAATATTTCTTTCGGCAACCGGCGCATCGGGTCCCATTACAAAGTCGGGTCCGCCCAAGGCATAGAAATGAGTCGTATGGTCAGTGCAGTAGAAGGCGGAATACAACAACTCACGTAATAGCTTCGCAGGACGCGGTGGATCCACTTTATAAACTGCATCCGCCGCTTTAGATGCCGCCATATGATGCGCTTCCGGACAAACGCCGCAGATACGGTTCGTGATGAGCGGCATCTCCTCAATGGGACGTCCGACCACGAAGCGCTCAAAACCGCGTAATTCGGGAATCTGGAAATATGAATTTGCCACATTCCCATTTTCATCAAGAAATATCTCGATCTTGCCGTGACCTTCGAGACGGGTAATGGGATCAATGCTGATTCTTTGCATAAGCTTCTTCCTTTAGGAGGCAGGCTCCTATTTTTTGAACGGCGAGGAATCTTCGTGCAGTTCGTGGACAAGATTCGCCCGCGCTTTCACTTCCTCCATTTTGAGCGAGGCGTAGCGAGTGGCTTCTTTCATCAAAGTCTCCACCAGTTCCGCGGGTAATTCTTTCAGACCTTTTCTTGAATAGCCCTTTTCGCGCAGATACTCTTCGATGAGGTTTTTTTCCAAAACCACATTGAGGTCATCAATGAGATCATCAGCCTGTTTATCCGGTTTTGTAGTCATGGCATCCTCCAATCTTTTGAGGCGACCTACTTCACCTTCCATGCATCCTGAGATGCCTTAAGAAGGGACCCCGCTAAATTAAACCGATACACCTGCCCAGTCGGGTCAGGAATACCATCCAGAATATGCTCGATCTCTGCGGGTGTGTTCGCATCGATCACAGAGGAGAAAGCTGTGATCAGTCGCGCACCATAATCCATCACACCCTCAGCTGGACCATAACAACCGATACATTGCGCCCCAGCATTTGGACAGCGAGAATTACAACCGCTACGCGTGGCAGGGCCGTTACATGGGATGCCCTGTTCGAGCAGACACAAATTTGGGTCAACCGGAGCAATATCCTGGATCCGTTTGAACTCTTTAATGAACTTTATATTGCGAGTACGCGGACATTCATCACACACCGTTGAATTGCCCACGCCGATGGTCGCCCCTTTTGGCGGGAGATTCGCCTTGCCATGCAGAACATCAATCACCAGATCGATGACCGCTGCGATTTGATGCGATTCAGGCGGGCAGCCCGGCATGTAGTAATCCACATCCACAACTTGATCCAGCGGACGCAAGACCTTTGAAAGTTTTGGAATGTGCAATTCACCTTCAGGCACATCAAACGTAGTACGCGGATAGATCTCATGCGGATTATCGGTTGTAAGCGTATTGAACGCCGTGTGGACGATCTCCCCCACCGGGCTTAGATTCGCGAGTCCGGGGATACAGCCCTCACAAGCGCATGAACCAAACGCGACCAGTATTTTTGATTTCTGTCTCAGTAGTTTGGCGATGTGCTCATTCTCGTCATTGCGGATGCCGCCGTTGAAGAGCGTGAGCAGGATCGAGCCATCTTCCATGGCTTCCACATCTTTATATTTCGCATCCATCGCCACAGGCCAAAAGACAACCTCGAAGTTGGCATCCACATCCAGAATCTTTTCATGGATGTTCAACACTGCGATCTCACAACCACCGCAGGAAGCCGCCCAATACATTGCGAATTTTGGCTTTGGGTTCATGCGGATACCTCCTCAAGTTTGGATATTTCTTCCTGCAAGTTTTCCAGTTGCGCGACTGGTTTACCCCAATTCAGTGGACCCAACTTGCGGATCTCTTCAACAAATGCGGTTGTCTCACTTGCAAACCGTGCGCCTTCCGCCGCGCTTGCCCAAACGAGCTTCACGCGCTCGGGCTCAATGCCCAAACCTGCGAGCACTCTTCGGAGTAGGAGAAAACGGCGCAGGGCTTTGTAATTCTGTTCGATGTAATGGCACTCACCCGGGTGACAACCCGTGATCATGACACCATCTGCGCCGCCTGAAAGTGCACGCAGCACAAAGGTCGGGTCGAGTCGCCCGGAGCACATCATGCGGATCAATCGCACATTCGGCGCATATTTCATGCGCGCGGTCCCCGCCAGGTCCGATGCGCGATAGGAACACCAGTTGCAGGTAAAGCCGATGATCGTTGGTTCAAAAATTTTGTCAGTCATAGGAATCTCCTGCCATTATGCTGGCACGGCCTCCTGTATTTCGAGATTTCTCAACAACAACCCATCGATCTGCGCTATGATCTGCTCGTTGCTGAATCCAGTTCCGCTGATCGCACCCGCCGGGCATGCCGCTACGCACGTGCCGCAGCCCTGACACAGCGCTGGGTTGATCTCGGTCACCATACGATCCTCAAGGAAGGTGATGGCATTGAATGGACACAAGCCATTGCAGATGCGACAGCCTGAACACATCTCCTGGTCCACGCTGGCTTTGATCGGCTCGAGCGCCACTTCTTTTTGCAAAATCTTATCGAGCACGCGCGCTGAAGCCGCCGCACCCTGCGCCACACTGGATGGAATATCTTTCGGTCCCTGCGCGCACCCAACGATGTAAATGCCTTCGGTCATGGTGGCAACCGGGTCAAGCTTCGGATGCTTCTCCGTAAACCAGCCATCCATCGAGCAGGAGATACCAAACAACTTACCCACTTCTTTGGCATCATGGCGTGGCTGTAAACCGCTGGAAAGAATCACCATATCCACCGGGATGCGACGCTGCTTGCCAACCAGCGTATCCTCCACTTGAATGACGAGCTTTCCCTTTTCGCTTTCGTAGCGCGCCGCGTTCGTGACCTCCGCCACTTTGCCGCGCACGAACAACGTCCCTTCTTCGAGCACACGTTGATAGAACTCATCATAGGCTTTGTACGCCGTGCGCATGTCAATGTAGAAGTTGTAGACCGTTGCGCCTGTCCGCTCGTGGACCAAGTGCGCAAACTTCAAACCCTGCATACAACAAATGACCGAACAGTAATTGTTGAAATTCTTATCGCGCGAGCCCACACAATGGATGATGCCCACCGATTTCGGTGCGGTCTTTCCATCGCGCAGAACGATGTTGCCTGATGTCGGTCCCGCCGCATTGGATAAGCGTTCAAATTCCAAACTGGTAAATACGTTCGGCAGACGTCCGTATCCGTAATTACTTACGCGCCGGGCGTCGAAGAGGTCATAGCCTGTCGCGAGCACAATATTGCCCACATCAATATTGATCAACTGATCTTCCTGCTTGAAATCGATCGCACCCGTCGGGCAGAATTTTTCGCAAGCTTTACAGGTGCCCTTGATAAAGTACGTGCAATTCTCCTTATCCATCACCGGGAAGTTCGGCACGGCTTGCGCGAATGGCGTATACACCGCCTTCCGATATCCAAGCCCGGCTTCATACACTTCATCGATCACTTTCTTTGGGCATTTCTCCTGACAGATCCCGCAACCCGTGCAAAGCTCTTCATTGACAAAGCGCGCCTTCTTTTTGATCGTCACATTGAAGTTACCGACAAAGCCCGTGACTTTTACAACTTCACTCCATGTCAGCAAGGTGATATTGGGATGCGTGCCCGCCTCCACCATACGCGGTGTGAGAATACAAGCCGAACAATCCAATGTCGGGAAGGTCTTATCGAACTGTGCCATGTGTCCGCCAATGGACGGTTCGCGTTCCACCAGATACACATGGAAACCCGCGTTCGCAATCTCAAGCGCAGATTGGATTCCCGCAATGCCGCCGCCAACGATCAAAGTATTCGGATTGATCGGGACTTTGATCTCATCAAGCGCAACATTTTCGATCACTCTCGACACCGCGCCTGATACCACGGCTTTTGATTTTGCCGTGGCGACAGCTTTATCCGTATGCACCCACGAGACCTGCTCGCGGATCGAAGCCAGTTCAACCAGATAAGGATTCAAGCCTGCGTTCTTCGCCGCCGTGCGGAACGTTTTCTCGTGCAAATGAGGTGAACACGCCGCGACAACTATACGAGTCAATCCGAGTTCCTTGATATCCTTCTGGATCAACTCCTGACCGAGGCTGGAACACATGAACTTGTATTCGCGTGCAATGATCACACCCTGCGGACCCAGTTTTTCCTGCGCCCACTTGGCAACATCCACAACATCCACTACACCGGCAATGTTCGAGCCACAGTGACAGACATAGACTCCGACACGTTCATTTTTCTTCTCGCTCATTTCACTGCCTCCTTCCCCTCGTGCTTCGTCCAGCGCCGCGGCATCGGCAGCCCTTCGTCCTTCTTCCTTGGCGCGGCTGGCTCCTGGGTCACCGGCACTTCCACACCGATGTTTGCCATCGCGTTGCGCGAACTGACAAGTTCCACGCCGATGCCCAATTCTTCAGGCTGACTGCCGAATGCCAGTCCCATCAACTGCGTGAAGAACAAGACCGGCATGTGATAGTCTGTGCCAAAGTAATGGTTCATCTCGTTCTGATACGCATCAATATTCATCTGGCACATCGGGCAGACGGTTGCCATCAGGTGCGCGCCGCGCTCATCCGCGTCAGCCACGAGTCGGCGGATTAACTCGAAGGCAGTTTCGGGTCCGATCTGAGTCATGTGTCCGCCACAACATTCTGACGTAAGCGGATAATCGATCACATCCGCGCCCAGTGCACGGAGCAGATCATCCAACTCTGTAGGATGTTCGTGATCTGACCAGCGATGCTGATAATCGGGTCTCGGCAACATGCAGCCCATGTACGGCACAACTTTGAGTCCATGCAACGGACGAACCACTTTACTTCGAATCTTTTCAAGTCCCACATCGTAAACAAGAATATCAATCAGATGACGCACATCGAGCGTTCCGGGTTTATATTGCAGGTCACCTGCCGCAAGTGCTTCATTCACCTTCACACCGAGCGATGGACGCTCCTGCATGTAATAATCCGCTTTGGCAAGATTAAGATAACAAGCCGAACATGGCGCAACTACTGTGTGGGTGCCATTCATTTGTTTTGCCGCTAATGCGAGATTGCGCGCGATCAACGAATACGCAGGAATCAAGTTAATGCCAAGATATTCCGTCGCGCCGCAACAGTTCCAATCATCGATCTCTTCAAAGCTCAGATCAAGCGGCTCCACAATGGCACGGATGGAATCCCCGTAAGCCCTGCCACTAGATTCCATCGAACAACCCGGATAGAAAAGGTATTTGTTCATGAGGTCAACTCCAGTTGTTTGGCACGGGCCATGATCTTTTTCAATTGATCCATGTGTTTGATCTTCTTCGGTGTGATCGACATGCGTCCTTTTGTGAGCATGCCAAAACCCATCGGTATCATGCCCGGCAGGCGCAATGGAAAATGTCTCAAGTAATGGCGCGAAGCCAGCCCCATCTCATAGCTGCGCCCATACGTCCTTATCATATCTATAAAGGTCTGTGAGAAATCCGGAGCAGTGGAGTCGGTATATAGTTTTGCCTGGATCGCCATACTCTTCAGTGTATACATTACGTCCGCAATATGCACTTCCTGCGGGCATCTCACGACACAGTGATAGCACGAGACACACAACCACATCGTATTGCTCCGCAGCACCTCATCGCGCATGCCCGCCCGCAACATCGCAAACAACATACGCGGCGTGTGGTCCATATCCAGGGCAACGGGGCAAGAGCCCCCGCACGTTCCGCACTGGATACACATCTCCAAATGCGAAACTCCCGCCGTCTTCATGCTAACTTCATGTAATAGGGAAAGGTCTTCCTCACGGGCTAATCCCGCTTGGACACGTTCATCAGTCATATGGGGCATACATGCCTCCGTGCTCTGCAACTCACCCTGCCGTCTCCATCAAAACGACAGCCTAAAACAGTTGCTGCTCGGCACAACGTTAGTTGTCCATTCGCAGTCAAGTACAATGCCCCCATAATCATTATTTGTGATTTACTTCACGAATTCGAGTGTTGAAAGTCATTACCCCCTAATGCAAATCGTCCTAACCCTAAAAGATAGCTTTAAAATACCAAGATTCCTGCCTTTGAATACTGCCAGAATCAAAAACGGACTGCTCTCAAAAAGAGCAGTCCGTTTTTATAGGAACAGTTATCGATCAACAACTATTTTTCAGGAGCGCCTGCAGCGATCCATTGTTTGATGATCTCAAGCTCTTCTGGGGTAAGATTCGCGAAGTGCTTACCTGTGCTTTGGATCTGTATCAAAAGGCTGTTTGAGTCACCAGCGGTGATCACAGCGCCTTTCTCACTGCCTTTCATAGCGGATTCATAAGTCAGGAGGTTGAGCCCGGCTGTTGCCAGATCACCATGACATGCTGAACACTGTGCTGCAAAAAGTGGTCCAACATAATTATCATAGGTGGGTGCACCAACCAAAGTTGGAATGACCGCTTCAGTTTCGGGAGGAGGCAATTGATCCTTCAAGATCTCACGCAAGGCAGGGGCATCGAAACCAGCAAAGGTGTATACGTTCCCGTGACAGGCGGAGTTCGAACAGAAGGATGTGTTGCTCGTGCCACCAGGGTCTTCCATCGTATGACATGCCGAACACGACGAACCGAAAGCCTGATTGTGCAGACTGATCCAGTTCGAGTTCAAGTGCGTTTCAGGTTCGGGTCCACGACTGATCTCGATATCGGTAACAAAATCCTGTTGGTCAGCAACCACCGGTATCGAATGGCAAAGATTACATTCCAACTGAATAGCCTGATTGTCCGCGTCCAGATGCTTGCCGTCATGGCAACGGAAACATCCAGGAGAGTCAATATGACCAACATTTGTGGGATGAGAATTCCAATCCACTTTCTGCTCAAGGAAAACGGAGTTAGTATAGATTTGCTGTAAAACCCCGACAGCCTCGGAAATTTTTCCCGAATTCAACTCATAGTATTCAGGATAATTACCTTCATAGTATGGTTTTAATTTTGCAATTCCTGCCTGCGCATCAGCCTGAGAAGAATAATCACTGTTTAAGGCGTTAACGCCTTTTATTCGAATTTCGGGAATATCCAGAGAAATTTGGCCAAGAGAGAGGGCGCGATCCAGTGACTCTTCAGGTGTATAGATACGATGCGTAATGCGGTTGTGACAGGTAATGCAATCCATCTCCTTGAGTGTGCCTGAATCTATATTGGCCGTATCAATTTCCGACTCGATGTCCACATAATCAACAGTTGAGCCATCATCGTTGATCACGCGCACGAATGGAATACTCTGTTCTTCGGAGTCAGTGGGGTAATAGTAAACCTTATTCACAATGTGCCAGTGAATACCCCGGCCTAATCCCTCGCGTTTTGCGCCGCCACCAGTCTTCAAAACAAGATAAATGGAATAAGGTGTGTTATTCTCATCGTCCCCGAAATGGGAGACAACTCGCAAGCTATCATCTGAGAACTTTTCAGGTGAGTGGCATTTTTCGCAGGTTTCGCGTGCCGGGCGCATATTCTTAACTCGGATGGGATACTCATATGTCTGAAAAGTCATGGCAATAATATGCCTAACATCGCCAGCCTTGCGGAAAATCTGATTTCCAATGAACTCACGGCCAATGTGACATTCAACGCATGCAATACGTGCATGTGGCGAGACTTGATAAGCCGCGTACTCAGGCGGCATCGTATGACACGAAGTACCACAAAATGACGAGGAATTTGTGTAATCCCACGCGTAAGCACCGCCCACCAACAGGGAAATGGTCAATAATCCCAACACGGAATAAGGCAGGATCAACAGTCTACGTGACGAACCGCGTGGGGGAAAGAAGAAGTTACGAACACTAGTCAAGATCTTTTTTATCATATATGGTTACCTCAATTATTTTCTGCGCCACTGGCAATCCAATCTAATATTATCAGGACCTCATCTTGCGACATCCCCCCCAATGGAGGCATGATCTTGCCGTTTGAGCCTAGTAGAAGCTGACTCAGAAGACTATTTTCTACGTCACCTGCAATAACAACAGGGGCATTCTTCCCAGTTGACATGACTGTTTCATACGAAGTGGCATCCCACTCTCCAAATTGGTTATCGGAGTTATGGCATACCTGGCACTGTGCCTGAAAGATAGGCATTACCTGTTCAGAAAAACTTCTCGGGGTACTGCTGGGTTGTAGTGCAGACGCGACTGGCGTGGGAATGATAGCTGGTGGAGCCAGCGGGGGCAAGTCCGCAGGCGGGTTGGTTTCCCAACTACGGATAAAGACAACCAGCGCATCAATTTCATCGGTACTCAACTCACCACCATTTATATCTTCGAATGGAGACATGCCAAAGTTGGGTTGGCCCTGAGAGATAATGTTTCGTATCGTACCATCATCCCGGGTTTTCAAATACTCAGCTGAACTGATCGGCGCAATAATATCGCCTGCTCGCGTAGGATTGGGGCCGCCCTGCCCAAATTGACCGTGGCATAAACTGCAATTCTCAACAAAAAGACGTTCGCCGGTGGCGGCTCCCCCGCCCTTGCTGACAGCGAATGTGTATTTTACCAGCGCGTCAAGTTGCTCTGCAGTGAGGATGTCTCCCCAAACAGGCATGGTGACATGGGCACCGCCTGTGTTAATGATTTTAATGGCGCTCTCTCTGTCGGGTGCAACTGGCACTTTATCACCATGACAGGTTGCACAATGTTGTCCAAAGAGCGTATCTGTGCCGGCGGGAGCCACTTTGGGATCAACTACATAAGCGGCCAATGCAACAACATTCGACTCGCTCAGCGTGCCCTTCCAGGCAGGCATGTCCAAATGCTGTCCGCCTTTAGCAACCAGAGCGCTCAATTCCTCCTCGTTGCCATTAAATGCCACACCCTGGCCATGACATCCAGAGCAATTCACAGTAAAAAGACGCCGACCATCGGGCGCAGCCAGGAAGTTGAGTAAAGCATTTTTTTCATCTGCAGTGAGGGTATTCTGCCAGTCGGGGATTTCGACTTCCACATGAGGCGGATAATTTTTCCCCTCATCAAAAACTCGTTGTAATTCCAAAGGATTGCTGGCTGCCTGGAGCGCGTTCGCGTGACAACCTTTGCATTCGCGGGTAAACAGGACACTACCACTGGGAGAAAGGACGAAGCCAACCAGAGCATCAATTTCGTCGGTGCTCAGATCGCCGCTCCAAGCTGGCATACCCTGGTGATTACCGGCAGCAATAATCTGATGCAAATCTATACCAGCTGGAACATCGATACTGGGACCGTGACAATTGGCACAGTTCCTTGCATATAAAGCAGCTGACTGATCAACAACGACGGCCTCTAATGGTGGCGGTGATTCCTTGACAGCCAAGAAAGTTAAGGCACCTATCCCAACCACGACCACTACAGCCGAAATACTGGCAAAGGGCCGATTCATGAAATGGCGCTTTGGACTTTTATCAATAAACGGCAGGATGAGCAGTAGCAAAATAAACAAACCTGGAAGAACCATCGCCCCGATCACTTCTAATTTTCCGGGAAAATACTTTAGTAATTGGAACAGGAAGAGGAAATACCATTCGGGGCGAGGTGTATAGGATGTATCGTTTGGATTTGCCCTGGCTTCAACTGGCGCGCCAATGAAGTACGCAAGCGCCACGAGAATAATGAATAGGACCAGTACCACGACTGAATCCTTAAAAATAATATCTGGAAAGAAGGGCACACCTTTTTCCTTGGCTTCCTTATATTTTTTATCGTAGGCTTTTTTCTCTTGTTCATTCATGGCTCATTCCTCTTTCCTGGAAGGCACAGCTGTAATGCCAATGCGGATGACCAGATAAAGATGCACGAGGATCAGAGTCAATAAAGCCGCTGGCAATACCCAGATATGGGTGCCAAAAAAGCGCGCCAATGTCACCGCCGATAGTTCGTCTCCACCACGTGCAATTCGTAACATCCAATCACCTACTACCGGGGCAACTCCGGCAATGCGGGTGCCAACGGTTGTTGCCCAATAAGCCTTTTGATCCCATGGCAACAAGTAACCTGTAAAGCCAAAGCCAATCACGATCAGAAAAAGGAAAACGCCGGTTATCCAGGTTGCTTCACGCGGATATTTGTATGCGCCATAAAAGAAAACTCGTAACAGATGAGCAGCCGTAACCACAACCATAGCGCTTGCGCCCCAATGATGCAATCCCCGGATGAACCAGCCGGCGGGAAGTTGGGTGGAAATATAAACAACGCTGTCATAGGCATGATCGGGTGTAGGAACGTAATAGAGCGTTAGTAAAATTCCGGTGACCATTTGAAGTATGGCTAAAAACAAGGTGGCACTACCTAAAGTATAGAACCAATTTACGTGGGGGATTTTTCGCAGGAAAATCGCTTCCCAAATAGCACGCCAGCCAAACCGGTCATCCAGCCAATTTACAAGACTCAGTAACATGTCAACCTCGCTTCACAAAAAGAACACCATCTTCAACCTTGCTTTCGAAACGATCAAGGGGACGAGGCGGAGGACCGGATACAACACTACCATCTTTTGAAAAGACACCATTATGGCATGGGCAGAAGAAACCATCCCGATCGGGAATCCAGCGCACCTTGCAGCCCAAATGTGTGCAGATATTGGATATCACAACGAAATCCCGGCCATTTGTGGTCAATACGTAAACTGAGAATTCTTCCTCGGCATCGATCCAACCTGTTTGCTTTTCAATAACTGTCTTGAAAAGGGCCGGAATATTCACCTCAACCTTATTCACCGATCCCAGGCGGATCCACTCGTCAGTTTCCTTTTGTAGCGCGGGACCAACTACATAGGCGATTGCTGGCAAGCCAATTGCCACGCCGATCGCTCCGCTAATAGCGGCAATGGCGGCCTTCATGAAATCACGCCGACCCATCTTACCTTTTTGAGATTCGTCCATAACCTATTCTCCTTTTCGATAGATTTCCAACAAACTTATTCTATGGAACCGAGCCCAAGAATGATGGGTCTACTTTTCCAACGCACCGGCATTGATCCATTCAACAACCTGGGCAAGTTCTTCAGATGTGAGGTTACCGAAATGGTCACCGGGTTGTTGGATCATGAAGAGCAAGCTATTGGTGCTACCACCCGGCACAATAATTACGCCAGAGGCTCCGCCATTCATGGCGTCAGTATAGGTTGAAAGATTAAGCCCGCCACTGGCTGAGTCCCCATGACATGCTGAACACTGGTTTTGGAAGATCGCACCAATTGCATTATCCCATGTCAGGGATGAGGTAGAGGCTGAGGGTGTTGTATCAGTTCCCGGCTGGGTGGGAAGCGGAGTGTCCGTCGGTAGTGAGGTCGGTGTTTGAGTTGGCGCAGGCGTCGGAGTCTGCGGGACGTAGACTTCAATCGTCGGGATCTGTCGTTCAGTAGTAGTGAGCGCGGTTTGCTCTGCGTTGACAAAGCCATACAAAACACCAAGGGCAACGACCGTAATCACAGCCGCAATGGGGAGATAAATTTTTTGACGTTTGCGAAGCGCAACGGGTTCAACCGGGCGTTCTACGATACCAGCTTTGATATCGGCAAGTTCAAGCGGATGCTCGTGGAGCATATCTTCTTCGCTCATTTTGCCGGTGAACATGGATTTGTTAAAGCGTTTGACATGCACACCGTACATATGCCAGATGATGATGGCAAGGACGGCAAGTACTGCCTCCCCACCATGTGCGGCTTTGGCGGCGGGAATGGCTTCGCCGGGTAAGAATTTTACAGTGGCAAGCGGATTCCACATCATGAAACCGGTGGCGACCATAACAGCTGTGCCCCATACGAACGCCCAATATTCCATTTTTTCTTCGAAAGTGTAGCGTCCCATTTGCGGGAAGGTTTTGGCGAAACCCAGATTATATAGAAGCGTCTGGATACCATCTTTGGCATCCTGCAAACTTGGCAACATGCTCAAGCGTGTGCGGCGCACATATGCCATGTAGCCAAATACCAGCAAATGCCAGACCGTGCCAAGCATCATAATGATGGCAGCAACGTGATGAATGGAGCGCAAGTTTTCGATGCCGCCGAGCAGGTTGACAAAGGCGATCGAGAAAGCGGCTGTGGGAAATTTTTGTGGCAAGCCCGTGAGCCCGAGCGTAGTGAAAGAGAGCAACATCGTCAGATGTTCGATACGGCGCGCCAGTGGAAAGCGTTCGTAGGATCTTGTTTTAGCGCTCATTTGTGGGATGCTCCTTTTCCACCACGCAGGCGGGGGACAACAAATCTACGATAGACATCGGTGAGGATGTAAAAGATCATGCCGCCAATCACAGCTGGGATGAAGAATTTATAGAAGAGATTGACATAATATACAACCGGGAAAACCTGCGGGCTGGGTTCATAGTGACTCAGCCATGCGTCTGTGAACGTTTCAGTAGTGGCATTCGGATGGCATTGCTGACATTTGACCAGCAGGTTTTTCTTGAAGGCAATACCTGCCTCCGGGTCATCTGGCTTCATAATACTGTGGACACCATGACAGTCGGTGCAGACCGGTTTATTCGTAGGTTGGTCAGGGAAATTTTCTTCGAACATTTTCACAGTGGTACCGTGAAAATCAGCAACATAGGTGTTGATCACATTAGTTGAAATGCCATACTGCTTCATGAGCGTTTCATTGGTATGACAATTGGCACACAGTCCCGGTGTACTGTTACGGAATGTATTGGAGGTGGGGTCACCGATATTATGAACGCCGTGACAGTCAATACACGTTGGGACGTATTGATTGCCTTCATTGGTCAATGCAGAACCATGTACACTACTCTTGTACTCTTCGTAAATGGTGCTATGACATTTTGCGCAGGTTTGCGGGATCACCAGTTTGGCGCCCAGCAAAAGTTCACCTGTGGTTTTATCGGTCAGTCTGGTTTGGGTATGTGGGTTATGGCAATCGGTACAAACTGCAGCGTTCGTGTTGCCTGCCGCCAATGCGGTTTGGTGAACGCTATCCAATACTTTCTGATATTGTTCAGTATGACATTGCTGGCAGGTGGGGTACATCTCAAGCGAAAAATCACGCGGACTGCTGGCGGTCACTTCGGGATGCGGGAAGGATGTGATGTTCGAGTGACAATCCACACAGGCAACCTGTTCCTCGCCGTGCACGGAGGCGGAAAACTTTTCAGCGTTGATCGTCAAAGGAATGGCTTGACCACCGATCTCGGCAGTCATTCCCTCCTTTTGGTGGCAGACTAAACAATCATCATTCGTTAAATTATGTTTCGCAGCAAGGGGCGCGGCGGATACCTGAGTCGTAGGTAGCGTGAACACCAACAGGAGCAGAAAAACTCCCAGTGAAGCACAAACCAATCCGAACGGCAACGCGTGGCGCTTGATCCATTTACTCATTGCACACTCCTGACAATAATATCGCGTACTGAATCTACCCCATTCTAAGGGGCGATGTCATGCCTGATTAGTGAAGAATATCATAGAAAATATATGATTATGGAGAGGAATTATCGTAAAAGCGATTCTACCTTATTTCTGTTCGCCACAACAGACATCCCCTAATAGGATAAATTTAGGGAAAATACATGACATTTATCGCAGGTACTTCTCAGTAATCCTTAATCTCTACATGTAAAATGAACTTGTAATTATTTAGATTTCAAAAACATGGAAAACAAGGAATTGGAGGCAACATGAAAATCAATAAATTCGTTATCGGCGGTATGCTGATTTTGGGAGCGGTGGTATTTTTGATCTGGTCGGCTACGGCTTCAACTTCAGAATATTTTCTAACGATCGATGAACTCAATGCAAAAGGTTCAAGCATTGTGGATAAAAACCTGCGCATCTCTGGCGCAGTGATCGGCGATACGATCCAATATGATGCCGAAACGCTCACGCTGACCTTTGAAGTTGCACATGTTTCAGGTGACAATGCCCAGCTCGAAACCGAAGGCGGACTCGCTGAAGCATTGCATCAGGCTGTTCTAGATCCTTCCCGTTCACGCCTGAAAGTTGTTTATGTGGGTCCCATGCCCGATCTGCTGCGCCATGAAGCACAGGCGATCGTCACAGGTCATGTAGACGCAGAAGGAATTTTCCACGCCGATGAGCTCCTGCTCAAGTGTCCGACCAAATACGAAGAAGCAGTGCCTGAACAGGCAGGATAAAGAGTATTGCTCTGGCGGGGTCTGAGACCCCGCCAGAGCAATAATTTTGAAGGAGAATATATGATCGCTGATTTCGGATTTGGTGTTTTAGTCGTATCCTTTTTGGTGACGTTGTATAGCGTCTTCGCCGCGATCTATGGTGAAGTTAAAAAATCTGCCGCCATGGTGGAAAGCGCCCGCCGTGCCATGTTACTTACATGGCCCCTGCTGACGCTCACTGCAGGCACTCTGATCTATTTGCTGGTCAACAATCATTATGAAGTGCAGTTCGTCTATGAAGTGACCAGCCGCTCGATGCCCACTTATCTCAAGGTGACCGCCTGGTGGGGCGGACAAGCCGGGTCATTACTTTTCTGGTCCTGGTTGATGTCGGCTTTCGCATCACTGGTCACCCTCCGTAATTGGGACCGTGACCGCGAATTCCTGCCATGGGTGATCGTGGTTGCCTGCGTCACGATGGCTTTCTTCATTGGTATGAACGTCTTCTTTGAGAATCCGTTCGCACAACTGTATCAAACCTTTGATGGGATCAACCCATTTACCTTCCAGCCAGCGGATAGCATTCTCTTCACCCCTCAAGATGGACGTGGCTTGAACCCGCTCCTGCGCCACCCGGGCATGGTCATCCATCCTCCCATGCTTTATCTTGGCTTCGTCTCATTTGTCATTCCGTATGCATTCGCCATGGCAGCGTTGATCACGGGTCGCACGGATGATCGCTGGATCCGCATCACACGCCGCTGGACTTTGTGGGCCTGGCTCTTCCTCACCTTCGGACTCGTGCTCGGTGGACGCTGGGCATATGATGTACTTGGTTGGGGAGGCTATTGGGGCTGGGACCCGGTTGAGATCGCGGCCTTTATGCCGTGGCTGACAGGGACCGCATTTTTACACTCCGTCATGATCCAGGAAAAGCGCGGCATGATGAAGCACTGGAATATGTTGCTCATCATCCTAACCTATGACCTGGTTATTTTCGGCACATTCCTCACCCGCTCAGGTGTGCTTTCATCAGTACACGCCTTCGCACAAAGCGCGATCGGTCCGTTATTCTTTGGGTTCATAGGAATAACTCTGATCACCTCTGTAGCCCTCATTATTTACCGTTGGGCAGCGCTGAAATCAGAAACTGAAATGACCTCAATGCTTTCGCGCGAAGCGTTATTCCTGTTGAATAATCTTTTATTCATGAGCATTCTCGTTGTATGTTTTTGGGGTGTCATCTACCCCTTGATCTCTGAATTGTTCACTGGTGAAAAAGTGACCGTGGGTCCCCCGTTCTACGAACGTGCAACGGGTCCACTATGGGCTGCGCTCCTCTTCCTGATGGGCATTGCCCCCCTCTCCGCCTGGGGACACTCGACCGTGAAGACATTGGGACGCGCGCTTTGGAAACCAGCCGTGGGTGCGATCGCCATCACCATCGCCATTTATATATACTTTACCAATAATATCTATGCCCTCATTGGCTTCTTCCTGGTGGCGCTGGTCTTGTTGGTAACGATCTATGAATATTGGCGCGGCGCTTATGCCCGTCAAAGAAGCCAGGGCGAGAATATCTTTGTCGCGTTTTGGAATCTGACCGGGCGCAATCGCCGGCGCTACGGCGGCTACATTATCCACTTAAGCATCATGTTGATGGCAATTGGCATTCTCGGCATTGAACTCTTCCAAAAGGAAACACAGGGCACGGTAACAGCGGGCGATTCGATCGACATTGCTGGCTATACCGTTACATACCGGGAAGTGGCTTCATGGGATGACACTCCGAAAGGCGTGAATTACACGCGTGCAGTCGTGGATGTTTACCAGAACGGCATCTATCTTGGCGAACTGCATCCGCGCAAAGACTTTTACTTCGACTCACAACAGAATATGACCATCCCCGGCAACCGTTCAACAATGAAGGATGATCTATACGTCCTGCTCGTAGACTGGCAACCCATTTCAGCCGATGGCGCAACGCTAAAGATCTATGTTAATCCGCTCGTCAATTGGTTGTGGATGGGAAGCCTGCTATTCATGATCGGTATCGTAATTGCGGCGTGGCCCGATAAAGACCCTGAACATGTGACTGTACGCGCAGACAGGCAATTGAAACAAACCAGCGCCGCGGATTAAAGACCATGAAAAAGATCCTATCGATTATCTTGCTCGTTCTCATCGTTGCGGGCGCTTCTGCCAGCCTTGTCTTCGCACAAGATACCTTCCCCACCGATGACGATGTGAACAAGATCGCAAAGCAGTTATATTGTCCCGTTTGCGAAAGCACACCGTTGGATGTGTGTCCCACAGAGGCGTGCCGTCAGTGGCGCGAGGTGATCCGCACCATGCTGACAGAAGGCAAAAGCGAAGCCGAGATCAAACAACATTTTGCGACCCAATATGGCATACGCGTGTTGAACGTCCCGCCGAATCCCTGGCTGACATATTTTGTGCCGGGCGTTGTGATCTTGATCGGAGCCGTGATGCTCTTCCGTGGTTTTCAGTTATGGAAAAAGCCTCTCGTCGCTGAATCAGTTTCAGACAAGGATGAAGCGGAGCAAGTCCAGCAGGATGAATATCTTGCGAAGATGGAAGCGGAATTAAAAAGAAGAAAGTAGATATCATGACAGAAGAATACACCCCTCAACGCCGTGGCGTCCCGCTTTGGGCGCAGATCATCGTCTGGGTATTTTTGGTCGCATTGTTGGTCATCGTTGCCATGGGCTTACGCCGCGCGCAACAAGGCACCGTGCAACCGGGGCAGAAGATCGATAATTTCACATTGACCTTGTTCAGCGGTTACGAATATAAAGGCAAGACCGAAGTGACCATGGAAGAACTGCGCGGCAACATCGTCGTGATCAACTTCTGGGCATCGTGGTGCAAGCCCTGCGAACAGGAAGCTGCCGAGCTTCAACAAGCCTGGGAGATCTATGGACCCACAGGTGAAGTTGTTTTCATCGGCGCTGATTATGTGGATACTGAACCCGAAGCGCGCGTGTACTTGAAAAAGTTTGGTATCACCTTCCCGAACGGACCCGACCTCGCCACGAACATCTCGCAATACTTCCGCATCAAAGGTGTGCCCGAAACTTATTTCATTGACCGCGAGGGCGTTCTGCAATATGTACAGGTTGGACCGTTCACATCCCTAGGGCAATTCCAAAGCATTATTGACCCCTTGATTAATCAATAAAGAGACCTCATGCAAATCGTTTCCATATTCTTTACCCTCGGCATTTTGATCCTCGTAGGGGTTTTTCTCTACGCACCGTTTCTGGAAAGACGCGCCCGCCGCGTCACTGAGGAGGAACATGAAACCTCCTCCCTGTTGGCGGAACGCGAACGTGTTGTAAATTCCCTGCAGGAACTTGAAAGTGATTACCAACTCGGGAAAGTTCCCGATGAAGATTACCCCACCCAGCGCACCAACCTTTTACAAAGAGGCGCTGATATTTTGCGCAAGCTCGATGAGCTGGCACCGGTAAAAGCCCAGAGCGATAAAGATGCCCGCATAGAGCGCGCACTTGCGGCGCGGCGCAGGAACGGTTCCAGCCAGCAAGGCGAGCTTACCGATGACGATGTCGAATCCATGATCGCTTCGCGCCGCAAGGGACGCAAATCAAAATCTGCGGGGTTCTGCCCGAAGTGCGGCAAGCCTGTGATGGCTTCAGATAAGTTCTGTCCGTCCTGCGGCAAGACACTCTCGTAATTCGTACTGCATATTGCGTAATCCAAATTATGCAGTATGCAAGATTCTTAATGGAATAATCTCAATGAAATTTCGTATCACTTTTCTCATCGTGCTAGCAAGTCTTCTTACAGCCTGCAACTTCACACTGGCTGAGGATGTCACGCCGCCGCCCGGTTACATTCCTCCCACGCCCATGCCAACTTTGGGTCCACTATATCCCGCACAGGCGCCGAGCGTTGAAACTGGCGCGGCGATCTATTTTGAAAAATGTGCGCCATGCCACGGTGAAACCGGTTTGGGCGATGGCGAGCAGGGCATTCAATTGGGTGTCACCGTGCGCGCATTCGGTCTGCCCGAAATTGCGCGCGCGGCTTCTCCCGCCCAATATTACACCTCGGTCACGCGCGGCAACATCGAACGCTTCATGCCGCCGTTCAACAGTCTCAATGACCAACAGCGTTGGGACGTGGTTTCATACGTCCTCACTTTACACACGACCCCTGAACAGATCGCCAAAGGCAAGGAGCTCTTTGAAGCCAACTGTGCGGATTGCTCCACTGAGTTCTTCAAGAACCAGGAGAAGATGTCTGAATTGAGCGCTGTGGAATTGGCGCGCTTGATCAGACAAGGCAGCAGCGAAGTCCCTGCGTTTGCAGCCAATTTGGAAGACGACGACCTGTGGCTCATCGCCGCCTACTTGCGGACTCTATCCTTTGACTTCGCGCCTCTTGCCCAGCCGACAACTGTTCCTGCCACCCAGACTCCCGTCGCCGCTGATGCAGGCACGCCGTCCGCTGAGGGAACGCCCGTTGGCACAGAGCAAGCCGCAACTGAGGGTGAAGCGACGCCAGTCGTCCAGGCAGGTTTTGGCACCGTCAGTGGATCCATTGAGAATAAAACCGGCGCAGGACTGCCGTCTGATCTGGTGATCACATTGCGTGGTTTCGATCACGGCGGCGCGGACCCGAGTGCTGGTCCGCAGGAAGTGTTTACGGAAATTGGTGTTGTCAACGCCGATGGAACGTATACATTTGAAAATATCGAACTAACCGAGGGACGCATCTATCTGGTGGAAGCAGAGTATAGCGGCATCAGCCTGCAATCAGAATTCGGTATTGTGGAAGCTGGGCAAAGCGCACTGACCCTGGAACCGATCGTTGTATATGAAATCACCAAAGATACTTCAGGGCTTGTGATCGATGAATTGCATATGTTCGTTCAGATAAGCGGTGAGGATAAATACGAAATTCTCGCGCTGTATACTTTCCGCAACCCAGGCGAATCTGTGATCGCTGTAGAAATGACGGCGCAACAACAGGAGATCCCGTTCATAAAATTCCCGAAGGGTTCAGAAGGACTCGGCTACGAAGCAGTGCAGGATAGTGCCCCCTTCATTAGTATGAACGAAGGGTTTGCCATGGCGCCCAACGAACTACCTTACGGCATTCTGGCATTCTCATCAGTTGTAAAAGGCGAGAAAGAAACTACGGTCACCCAGGAATTGGTCATGCCCGCAACCGCGGTACGTATTTTCGTACCCGATGGCATGGAAGCCGAAGGTGCAAATATCACAGCCGACAGTCCACAAGACCTTCAGGGTGTGGTGTATCAATCCTATGTTGCAAATGGTCTGAAAGCTGGTGACGCGCTGACCTTCACAGTCTCTGGCACGCCAAAAGCTGCTGAGGTTACAGACGCCGACGCCACAACATCATCGAATAACACTCTGCTGATCGCCGCAGGTGGACTGGGTATTGGTCTTATCCTCGTTGGCGCATGGATGTATTATCGTGACCGCAAGCGCACGCAGGCAGACGACGAAGAAGCTGATGACGAGAACGATGAAGAGGAAGAATTTGGATCGTCCGAAGAAGTGATGGATGCCATTCTCGCGCTCGATGATCTGTATCGCGCCAAGAAGATCGCTGAAGATGCCTATCAAAAACGGCGCGCAGAATTGAAAGAAATTTTGAAAGGGATGATGTAAAACTCTGGAGTCCGACAGCTTGCTGTCGAAGATCAAGGAGCAAGCTCCTTGATTCCAGAATATCAACCTTATGATCACCGTCAAAAAACTTGTCAAACGCTTTGGTCTAAAAACCATCCTGCGCGGACTGGACTTTGAAGTTCAACCAGGTGAGTTCGTCGCTTTGCTGGGTCCGAACGGCGCAGGGAAGACGACCTTCCTGCGTATCCTGTCTTCGTTATCGCGTCCATCGTTGGGCGAAGTCCACGTGGCGGGCTATCGTTTACCCAATGAAGCCGCACAAGTCCGCGCCAGGTTGGGTGTGGTCTCACACCTCCCCCTCCTCTACGGTGATCTGACTGCCGAAGAAAATTTACAATTCTACGCGCGCATGTATAACATTTCAAATCAAGACCTGCGCATTACCGAGGTTCTTGAAATGGTTGGTCTGGAAGCCCGCCGTCGTGATCTGGTCCGCACCTTCTCGCGTGGCATGCAGCAACGTCTCGCCATTGGGCGCGCTGTATTACATGACCCCGAAGTGATGCTCTTCGACGAACCATATACTGGTCTCGATCAGGATGCATCGTCCATGCTGGATACGGTGCTCAAAACCGTCGCCGCACAGGGACGAACCGTAGTCATGACCTCGCATGATCTGGCACGTGCTGAAGAACTAGCCACCCGCTTTGACATTCTCTCACGCGGCGTAATTACAGCTTCGATCACCCACAAACAATTGAAGAAGAGCAATCTGCTCACATTCTATAAACAGGCAATGGTGAGCTGATATGGCTGTCAAATCTACAATTAAAGAACGCACTGAAAGCCGTCAACCATCAGGTAGTTTTTTCAAAGCTGTCTCCGCAGTGGTCTGGAAAGACCTGCAAGCGGAGTTTCGCTCACGCGAACTTTTCTCGGCGATGCTGGTCTTTTCCCTGCTTATCATTTTGATCTTTAACTTCGCCCTCGAACTGGATATCAAAACGCGTCAATCCGTGACAGCAGGTGTACTCTGGGCAACCTTTGCCTTTGCGGGCACGCTTGGACTAAACCGTTCTATGGCAATCGAAAAAGACCGCGGCTGTTTGGACGGCTTATTGCTCGCCCCGGTGGACCGCTCAGCAATTTACTTCGGCAAAGTCATCAGCAACTTGACATTCATGCTGATCGTGGAAGTGATCATTCTGCCAGTGTACAGCGTGCTCTATAATGTCAATCTGTTCCAACCTGGTTTGTTGATGGTCATTCTGCTGGGCTCGATCGGATATGCGGGCGTCGGCACGTTGCTCTCCGCCATGTCTGTACAAACCCGCACGCGCGATATCCTGCTTCCCATCCTGCTGTTCCCGGTCATCATCCCCGTTTTACTGTCAGCGGTAAAAGCCAGCAGCGGATTTCTCGAAGGCGTTGAACTCTCCGAGATCATTCTGCCGATCAATCTCTTGATCGTGTACGATATTATTTTTATCTCACTTGCATTTATGTTCTTTGAATATGTTGTTGAAGAATAAATCGAAAATCATAATTCTTAAAGGAGTACCCATGCAATCCAAACCCGTTTTACTGAAAATCCTTGATGTGCTCGCCATTGCACTGCTGGGCGTTTCGACATACTTTGCGCTCGTCATCGCCCCCACCGAATTGGTGATGGGCAATGTCCAACGCGTGTTTTACTTCCACATCGGCACCGCGTGGACAGCCTTGATCGGCTTCCTTTTCACTGCCGTTCTGAGTGTGATCTATTTGGTAACCAAAGACCTGAAATGGGATCGCTACCAAGTGGCGGCGATTGAAGTAAGCCTGGTGTTCTTCTTCATCACTATTGTGCTTGGCTCCATTTGGGCTCGTCCCGCCTGGAACACCTGGTGGACCTGGGACCCACGTCTCACCACTGCCGCCATCACCGAGCTGATCTACGTCGCCTACTTCATGCTGCGTCAGGGCATTGACGATCCCGACCGCCGCGCCCGCTTCGGTTCAGTCTATGCACTGTTAGGCGGCGTCAGCGCCCCCATCACCTTCTTCGCCATCCGCTTATTCCGCACGATCCACCCGGTCGTGATCAGCGGCGGGAATTCTGAGGCACAGGGTGGTTTCGACATGACCTCCGGTATGCTCACCGCCATGTTCATGGCTTTGATCGCATTTACGGTCATCTTCATTGACCTGTATTGGAACCGCATCCGCCTTGGCAATTTGGAAGACAAGGTCGAACAGTTGAAATTAAAAGTGACGATGTAAAGGAAGACGAAAATGTTCTTACAAGAAACCACCGCAAATACAGATGGCTACATGATCGCCGGATACGCAGTTTCATTCCTCGTGATGGCGCTCTATGTTGCCAGCATCTACCTCCGCAGCCGCAACCTGAACCGCGATCTGACCCTGCTCGAAGAAATGGACAAGCCGGTCCCCCCGGCACCCACCAGCCAGCCCAAGCCAAAGAAAACGGCTAAACCTGTAACCAAAAGGTCAGGCAAAAAATAGCCCCAAAGAAAGAGAGTCCGCTATAATGTAAGCGGACTTCTTTTTTATGAGACGCGACAACGAGATTCGGATCAAGCGTGGACTCCTGCTTTTAATGCTGAGCCTGCTTCTGGCTTTGGCAGGCAGCGCGTTCGCGTCCTACTCACGAGGAGTTGCTGCGCCTTCGAATACCCCTCCCGGACCTGACAGGTTTGCTGTCGTCACCGTGGACTACACCAAATATTTCTGGTGGCTGATCGAATGGGATCAGAGCGATGTGATCTGCAAGATCGAGATCGATCATGAAGGCATGCCCACACCCGGCGATATTTATATTGATTGTGACGAAGATATTTACGATGCCTGGTTGGAACAAAAACCGTGCATCGAGTTGGACACGAAATTATGCAAGGGGTTTTATGTTGTATTGATCGGCAAGGAAGCGGCGAAAAAAGACATTTCCACAAAACTTGCCGCGCCCATCGTCCAGATATCACTGGAAAATTGCAGCCCCGTTTATACATCATCAACTAATATCTGCGAGACCGACCCCATTTTAGTTTTAACCGGGCTCGAGCCACTTCCCGACTATACGATCACTGGCATTGAAGGGTTATATGAAAACCAGCCGTTCAACTGCGGAGCCACATGTAGATTAAGACTCCCATCCACTGATGAAGATGGATTTACGCTCCAATTCTGGGCATATTCAAGTTACGGCGATAGCAGTGAGATATTCACTGCGCTGGTGCGGACAGCCCAATCGAATGAAGGCAATCCCGATCAATCCTTTTGGTATGTGGATGTATTAAGCGATCAATGGGCTGGCGTGCCACTTGCCAGTTGTGTAAGAGATTGGGGCGTGTTGCCGCCCATCGGTGGTCCGCCGGAATGGTTGAGCACTCCCACTGAAAGCGAAACGCTGGGCACCGATGTGCCTTATAGCTATCTCGCCGCAAACCTGATCCGCAAAGGTGTAGTGGATGCAAGTTTCTGCGCAGACGGCGGCGTATTACCGGATGGCGGCGCCTCAGCCTGCGGTATGGAATTAGCGCGCACAGCAGTTACAGATTGGCAGAACCAATTCGATGACTTGATCTTGAATGTGGCAAAAGACTCGGGCGTGCCTGCGAATTTGTTGAAGAATTTATTTGCCAAAGAAAGCCAGTTCTGGCCCGGCGCAAGTATTAAAAGTGATGTGGGGCTCGGTCAACTCACAGAACATGGCGCTGACACCACGTTGATGTGGAATCCGCCTTTCTTCTATCAGTTCTGTCCGCTTGTGATGGATTCGAGCGAGTGCAAAAAAGGATACCTGGGCTTGGACGACAAGCAACAGGAATATGTGCGGCTGGCTTTGGTCAGTGCTGTGAATGCCAACTGCGAAGATTGTCCGCTGGGGATCGATATCGAACGCGCGAACTTCAGCGTTAGCGTCTTTGCACAAACCTTGCTTGCCAACTGCGGACAAGCCGGTCAACTGGTTAAGAATTTCACCGGCGGCGCGGCGGGCAAATCGGCAACATACGAAGATCTCTGGAAGTTAACACTGGTCAATTACAATGCTGGGCCTGGATGTCTGGGCGACGCACTGGATGCAACCCAGATCGCAAACCAGGATCTGACCTGGGAAAATATTTCCACACACTTCTCCCCTGCTTGTGAAGCTGCGGTGGGATATGTGAACGACATCAGTAAGTAATTTTCAAAACGCGGTACTCTTTTAAACAAGCGAAGGATTAATTCCTTCGCTTTTATTTTTTGTGCTAAACTACACAGTATCGCATAATTGGTAAACAATAAATTCGATTTCCCTTCATGATTTTCAACAGAATTTACTCAGGGATGTGAAATGCGATAAAAGCACCCTTTCCCCACACGGAGTACCCATGCTCTCACTCATTGAAAAAATCCTTTTTGTAGTTGCCACCATTGCTTCGCTATATTTTACTTATCGTGGCGTGATGCGGATCGCGAGTCACATTGCCAGCGGTCAAGGCAAGATCGATTGGTCACTCATTTGGAAACGCCTGTGGGATGTGCTCGCCAAATTTGTTCTGTTCAAACCCGTTTTTCGGTTTCGGCTGGGACCGAGTATTTTGCATGGGCTGATCGGCTGGGGGTTCCTTAGTTTTCTTTTGATCAATCTCGCTGACTTGATCTACGCCTACACCAACTTTCGTTTACTTGAAAATACAGGCATATTCGGGGATGCCTACCGACTCATCGCTGACGTCGCCAATGTTGCCATCCTCTTTGGCATTATTGCGATGGCGATCCGCCGCTTCATTCTGCGACCTGCGACTCTATCCACGCGCGAGACGACTCTTCTGCATCCCAAAGCGCGTTTCGGCATCCTGCGCGATTCAGCCATCGTCGCGAGTTTCATCTTCATTCATAACACGGCGCGGCTGTTGGGCGAATCGTTTTACGTGGCGGAAGCAGGGGTCCGTGACAGCTGGCAACCTTTCATTTCAACGGTAGCAGGTTTATGGTCCGGCGTGGACGCGGATACGTTACTGTTCGGTGAACGTCTCATGTTCTGGCTGTCCATTGGCGCAGTAGTGGCGTTCCTCCCCTATTTCCCATATTCAAAGCACATCCATTTGTTCTTTGCTCCGATCAATTTCGCTCTGAAACCCGAGCGTAAATCAATTGGACAGTTGAGTTACATCAATCTCGATGACCAGTCCATTGAACAGTTTGGCGCGGCGAAGATGAAGGACCTGGGCTGGGAACAGATCATGGACAGTTATGCCTGCATCATGTGTTTCCGCTGTCAGGAAGTTTGCCCCGCATATAACACCGGCAAGCTGCTTTCGCCCGCCGCATTGGAGATCAACAAGCGTTATCACCTAAACACGGGCGGCGCGACGGATGTGTCGATGCTGAACATGATCTCTGAAGAAGCCGTGTGGGCTTGTACAAGTTGCGGCGCGTGCGTGGATATTTGTCCCGTTGGCAATGAACCAATGCGCGACATTTTGGATATTCGCCGCAATCTTTCGATGATGGAAAGCGCGTTCCCCAAACAATTGGAGACCGCCTTCAAAGGCATGGAGCGCAACATGAATCCGTGGAACGTTTCGCAAGCGGACCGCATGAAATGGGCGGACGGCATGAACGTGCCCACAATCGAACAAAACGGCGAACCGGAAATTTTATGGTGGGTCGGTTGTGCCCCCGCCACCGATGCGCGCGCGCAAAAGACTGCGCAAGCTTTTGCGCAGATTTTGAATGCCGCGGGTGTTAATTATGCGGTGCTTGGCAAAAACGAAGCCTGCACTGGCGACTCGGCGCGCCGTGCGGGACGTGAAGACATCTTCTTCGGGCTGGCTTCACAGAATGTGGAAATACTCAATGAAGTTGCACCAAAGAGAATTGTCACAACCTGTCCACATTGTTTGCACACCATTAAAAATGAATACCCTGCATTTGGCGGGAACTATCAAGTCATCCATCACACACAGTTGATCAATGAGCTGGTTGGCGCGGGCAAGATCTCGATGAATCTGGATGGCGACAACATAAAAGTCACTTTCCATGACCCATGTTATTTGGGTAGACACAATAAAATCACCGATGCGCCACGCGATGGCTTGAAATCCGCAGGCATGGAAGTTGTCGAGATGCCGCGCAATGGTGCCAAGGCATTTTGCTGTGGCGCGGGCGGCGCGCAAATGTGGAAGGAAGAAGAGAACGGCACAGCGCGCGTCAATAATGTCCGTTTTGCAGAAGCCAAGACAACCGGCGCAAGCACCGTAGCGGTAGGCTGTCCATTCTGCATGTCGATGATGACGGATGCGTCCAAGGCAGACGGCGGCGATATTCAAGTGAAGGATGTGGCCGAGTTGGTCGCCGAGCGGATGGAATAGATAAAGCCTCCGTGTGTTTACTGGACACGGAGGCTTTATTTTATTCTTGATAAATCAAGGCATCACATCGCGCTTTGCCAGCAATTTCTCGTTGCGATAGATTTCAACAGTTCCATCAGCAAGAATTTGTACACTGAATATATCTCCGGCAACGAAATTGACTGGAATATCTTTGCCATACTGAACCCAGCCATTTCCCTTTTGCGCGTCATACATCCACACTTGGATGCGTTGACCAGCCACATCGTACAATACGTTTACAACACCCTCACCCCACACTCCATTACTTTGTGGTTTGAGCAATACGCCTTGCATGTTGGCTGGGACCGTTGCAAACGTGACGCTGGCTTTCTGGTTTGTCCCAATCGGAATACCTTGCCAGAACTGACCAGCAGAGTTGATTTCCACATTCCATGAATCGGATTCTGTGTCTGATGAAGCGGCAATGCCAGACTCGTCACCTGCCATCATGGATTGCATACCACCTGAAATTGTACCGCCGCCAAAGTCATCCAGCACAGCGTCTTCCGCGCCAATAAACCACAGACCTATATAGCCACCATCAGCATAATGCGGCCATGCCGTAATATTACGGGTTGCTAGCAATGTTCCATTTTTATAAATTTCGACTGTGCCATTCGCAAGCGCACGCGCGCCAAATGTATCGCCATCTACAAACGCAATGGGAATATCCGCGCCATGTTGTACCCAGCCGTCGGGCCATTCATACGTCCACACTTGTACAGTTTGACCTGTTGGGTCATACAGCACCTCAATGACGCCATCGCCCCAGGTGGTGTTACTTTGTGCCTTGAGCAATAAATCATGTTCGCTGGCAGTTGTATCTATATCCGTAAATGTCACATAAGCTTCCTGGTCTGCGCCAAACGAGTTACTCCAGTAAATATCAGAGTTGGAGCCATTGTAATCAACCGTCATTTGGTTGGATGTGACATGATATTTAGATGCATAGCCCGACCAGTTGCTGCCGATGGAACCATTCGCTCGGTTGAAGTTATCGAGCACGGGCGTGGATGGGAAGCCGTTGACAACGATATTGACAGTATCACACCCCACGCCTCCAGCATTATCTGCAACACAAACTTCCACTGTGAAGTTCCCACTGGCACTATAAACGTGCTGACCAGATACTGTTCCATTGCCTGGACTCGTAACGTTCACTGGGACAGTCTCAGTATTCCCATCGCCCCAATTGATCGTTGCAGAATGAGTATCCAGAATGCCAATATCAGAATAGAGCGCACTGACCGAGATACTTACTGCCAACATTGACAGTTTGATCGGCATCACCGTTTACCAATGGAGCCATGTTCTGAACCGTCACAGCAATCGTATCCGTTGTGCTGGCTCCCGCATTATCAGTGAGTGCCACAGACAGAGTATATATGCCATCGTCCGCGTAAACGTGATCTAAGTTTATATCGCCTTGCGCATTGAGAGTGTATTGATAGGTGAAGTTCCATCGCCATAGTCAATAGCCAATTGCCACTGTGTGGAATCGGGATCGCTGAAGGCAACTGATCGCGTAAACCGATTCCCTTCATTCAGGGCAACATCATTCCCCGCGTTCACAACAGGAGCGACGTTTGTGACCTGCACGTACTCAAATGCCCCAATATCGCAATGCAGACCTTGTGGACGAGCAATACCACGCTGGTCAAGATTATTGACGGGAGCTGCGGCGCAGACAGCATCATCTCCCGCGTCAATGGCAGGAGAACCAGCCAATAACGCTATCGTTTGTATTGTGCCACCGTTATTGGCAAGCAGACTCAAATTGGGATCGCCACTCAAGAGAGAAGAACATGAACCATCTTCAACTAGATTCTTTGTGTTGGTGATGAGCAATGAACCACTTACTATGGCACAGTCTCCTCCTATAGAATTGGCAATAATGGTATTGGCATAGATTAACCTACCATTGGTTCTCACAGCTATGCCGCCGCCCCAAGGAGTCGCTGAATTGCCTGACAATGTACTGTTGTATATATTCAATTGCCCGCCATATGTACCAATGCCACCACCAATACCATTAGTTGATGAATTGCCCGAAAAAGTACTGTTGATTACAGTCACAGAACCGGAGGCTCCCCAGATACCACCACCGGAACCGTAAGAACCCAAACTACCCGAGGAATTGCCCGAAAAGGTACTATTGATTACAGTCAGGTTGCCTCTATTGTGGATGCCCCCGCCACTAAAAAAAGCTGAATTATCCGAAAAGGTACTGTTAGTTACGATTAGTGTGCCTGCATTGTCGATGCCGCCACCGTTGTAAAGGTTGCCACCCTCAGCGGCGTACCCTTTAGAAATCGTCAGGCTCCTCAATGTAACAACGACCTGATAGTTATTAACATTGAATACTCGCACATCCCCTATGCTATCAGCGTTCGTGTCGCCGCTGATGGTGATTGGGATAGCCAGTGCTGAACCATCTATCGTAACATTTTTAGAAAGCGTCAACGTGGATGCAAGACGGATGGTCTGATTGGAAAGTGCGGCGTCGAAAGTAACGATGTTGCCTGGAGCTGCCGTTTCAATGGCTTCATGCAGAGAACAATCCGCATCGCAAAAGCCATCGTTTGTGTCTTCAAGTTTAGTTACTATCGTGCTTATCAATGATTTGTCTATTGTATAGGTTTCACCTGCTGTGAAATTGCCGCTGCCAACTCCCAAGCCACCTAATCTATTATTATCCGTATCTTTAATGGTGTCGTCGTCCAAAACATCGAGACGAATCGTGCCGCTTCCACTGCCGGTGTTTACAGCTACCGTGTAGACGCTGCTGAAATAAACCAAGTGATCACCAATCCAAATAGTGAAATATTCAGGTTTTTCATTCCCTGCTTGGTTTTCAATAAAGTTCAGTTCAATTGAGCTTTCAATATCTTAAAATGAGATCAAACTATGTAATTACGGCTGAAAACTGAAGATCAAGGTCCCAAAATCAGGTTGAATAAATGGTTGAGTAGAACCTACAAGAATGGCTATGGGTTCTTTCCCAATTTCTCCTATGGCATAACCATAAGTGTTGTCGATGTACAGATATCTACTGGCATCCAACCAACCGATGAAACCGCCCTTTCCGATGAAAACAGGTGGGGCATTAATCGACGCAAGACTTAAGTCTGCATCAAGGGGATCGGCATCATAAATAAAATGCATACTGTCCGGGCTCCATTCATGAGGCGAACCAAAATGATAGGCTTGAGTACTACCATCCTGGAGATTCCCTAAAAACATGCCCTCATTATGAACAAAATAGGTGATCCAATTGCCATCCGGGGAGACCCAAATTTCCCCAAGCATCGTCGGAGTTGGATCAAGCTGGATTTGCACACTAGTATGAGTATCGAGCGAATAACGCCATACTGTATACGTGGGTGGTGGGAACGTATCAACGAAGGTCTTGGACGGCAAAAGCAAGATCAGTTCTTTTGAGTCTGAAGCCCAGTAAACGCGGCCAGCCGTAGAAATCTGCTCACTACGCGGGTAAGTGACAATCTTGCTATACAGTATTCGCCCATCTATCCCAAGAATATCTATGGAGTTTTGTCTATCGACTGCTATCATCCTCCCATTAGGCGACACATAAGAGTAGCCTCCCTTTTCTGGAAGGATGAGTCTGACTAGATTATTATCTGCGTCTGCAATAAATAGATCATCGTGATTAAGGGGTGTTGACTCAATGGAATGGTAACAAGTGTTGAAAAGTAAAAGCTGTGTATGAGGTACCAGAATCGGATTGCAAGGTGTTGTAGACTTATCGTAATTTGCTACCATTGTAAGGAGCAAGTCAGTCGTAACCAATGCCTGTTCCTGACTCCCATCCACATCAATGGAATAAATTTCTTGAGGACCTCTGGTGAAGAAAACTCTTTTTCCATCTTCTGAGAAGGAGATAGGTCGCCTATCTTCTCCGCTGTCGGTTAGTTGTAGCGGTGGGTTACCGCCATTCTGATAATACAGATTCCCATCAATCACATAAGCCATACGCAATCCATCCGGTGGGGAAGATATGGGAATTGACGTTGGAGTTGATGTGGATGAGGGCGTGGGTGGTGGTTCAGTGCTGGTAGGGACAACCGATGTAGAGGTTGGCGTCATTATCACTGTAGCAGTTGGCATGGGGGTAGCAACCCTACACCCCCCAACGAAACAGAGATGAAAATCGTAGTAGATATTATCAATATCCGCTTTAGTAAATTCATAGCTATAAGCATACTGACCTCCAAACACAAATACAAATGTTGAATCTCATGTTGATGCAGACTATTTGTCATGCTAATCGTTTTATCAAAATGGATCGGAATGATCTTGATAAACACTGAGTATATTTTATTTACAGGCGATGCAACCAGCTAAATTTATAGGGCATTTGTCACATCCTGTACTTGGGAGTAAAATCCCTTTGCCAAACAGAGGAGGCTTGCATGAAGGATATGATTCGCACGCTTCACCCGGAAAAGAAACAGGGGGTGAATATCAGCAAGGAGAAATACGAGATCATTTGCAAAGCAATCTTATCGATTTTACGAACTCAAAAAGAAATGACCTTTATGGCGTTATCACGTGCCGTTGAAAAAGATGTGCGCGGAAAATTTGAAGGCTCGGTCATGTGGTATGTGACCACTGTCAAACTCGACCTGGAAGCACGCGGCACAGTGAAACGCGTCCCAAATTCAAGACCTCAACTTGTAAAACTCGCCAAGTAAACATCAATTGGCGAACCCAACAACCTGTCACACAGACAAGTAATCTGCTCTTGTGACAGGCTTATGTGTTTTATTTAACTCATCATTCAATGCAACTGATAAGGAATCCGTATGGCGGCTACACCGAATTTTGACATTCACGAGGCACACAAATATTTTTCGTCAGATTGTTTCAATCGGACCTGGGATTACATCGACAAGGACGGTGAACGTTCCATGGAAGAAAACATGTCCATGCTGCATACAGCCATCGCATCTCTGTGGCATTGGTCACAGCGGGAGGATGTTCAACCCGAGCAGTTATCTGTTGGATATTGGCAGGTTTCGCGCGTGTATAACCTGATCCAACAACCGCATAATGCAAAAATGTACGGCATGCTGTCTTTAAAATATTCACAGGATCTCAAACCTTTTTACAAAGGTTATGCCTATGAAACCCTTGCTCGTGCCGAGATGATCTTGAACAACCGGTTCATTATGAACGTGCATCTCGAGAAGGCACGCGCAACCTTGGAGCAAATTGAAGATGAGGAAGATAGGCAACTTCTATTAAAGGACCTGGAGACGATCCGCTAATGGGCAGCTTCTCCAGTTAAACTTTGCACGTGAATGCCGGTAAAAGTTACTATTAATTCACTTTGCAAATTAGCATGGATGGAAACTGATAGTAGTGTTGTATAATTCGCCGACTTCAGCCCCGCTTACATCGCTTTTTTCAAAGCTGCGAGCAGGACACTACAAGGAAAACATCTGCATGAAATATAAAATTCTATTGTTCGTTCTTGCCGCCATTGTTTTGGCGGCTTGTTCTACCACGTCTGCGGCACTCACGCCCACACTGGATGCCGTTCAACAAACCGGGCAGGCGGTCTATAATTTGCGTTGCGCCCAATGTCACGCGCTCGCACCTGATACTGTTGTGATCGGTCCATCGCTGGCAGGTGTTGCCACGCGCGCTGGATCCCGCGTGGAAGGCTATGATGCCGAAGCCTATCTTGAACGCTCCGTCCTTGTGCCTGGCGATTATGTTGTGGATGGTTTTACAAACACGATGCCCACCAACTTCGGCAAGGAACTCACAAGCGAAGAGCTAACCGGTGTTGTGGCTTACCTGATGACTTTGAAATAAGTAGAACGTCCCGAAGGTTTGAAGGATTTATCAGAATTTTTCAAACCTTCGGGACGGTATTCAAAAAAAAATCGCCATTGGAGGAGAGAAATGAAAATCTGGATCAAACGCATCTTACTAAGCCTGGGCGTGCTTGCCATCATCGGCATTTTCTACGCCGCCTTCGCGCCCCTGCCCTACGATGAAGTCCTGCCCGAGGAAAAATGGGGTGCGGGTGCAAGCAGTGTACTACCCGCTTATAGCGGCTTGCAGCGCGAGTTCCCTGCAATCAACGGTGAGACTTCTCCTGAAAAAGCCGAGCTTGGACGTCTGCTTTTTTTCGATCCGGTTCTCTCCAAGGATCAGGATATGGCTTGCGCCACCTGTCATAACCCCAGCCTGGGCTTCAGTGATGGACTCTCCGCCGCAAAAGGTTCTGATGGCAATCCGCTCCCGCGTAACACACTCAGCTTGTGGAACGCTGGTTATGAGACCAATTTGTTTTGGGATGGACGCGCTCCCTCACTCGAAGAGCAGATGTCCGTTCCGCTTCACGCCGAGAACGAGATGGCTGGTTCTGATGAAGAGACCGTTTCGCGGCTGAAAGCGATTCCCGCTTATGTTGACCTGTTCGATAAAGCCTATGGCGCTGACTCAGTCACCATCGAAAATATGCAATCCGCCATCGCTGCCTTTGAACGCACGTTGATAAGCGATAACAGCCCATTCGATAAATACGCCGCCGGTCAATTTGAAGCGCTCACTGCGCAACAACGCCGCGGCTTGAACTTGTTCCGCTCGGCAGCGACACGCTGTTTTGAATGTCACGCCGCGCCCACGTTTGGCAATGACAATTTCTTCGTCACCGGTGTGCCTGATCTCGAGGGTCAGGCACATGATGCCGGTCGCGCAGCTATCGCCAGTGACGGCAATGACGGCGCGTTCAAGTCCCCTACACTTCGCAATGTTGCATTGTCTGCGCCTTACATGCATAACGGCGCTTTCGCCACCCTGGAAGAAGTTGTTGACTTCTACGCCAAAGGCGGCGGTGCTGACCAAGGCTTCAAAGTGGACCGTCAGATCGTTCCGTTTGACTTGAGCGCGCAGGAAAAAGAAGACCTGGTAGCGTTCCTGTATGCATTGACCGATGAAAGCGCCATGCCTGAGGTGCCTGCCTCTGTCCCATCGGGATTACCGGTGGTGGAGCAAGTCGCCAACCCAGCGCGTGAAGTTGTCAGATTGGCGAATGTGGCAGTGACAGAATCAGGCGTCCTTGCGCATGAACCGACCGTCGTCCGCATGGGACCGAATGAAACCATTCAGCAAGCTGTGGATCGTTCTGGTCCTGGTGACACGATCGAAGTCCCGTATGGGATCTATCACGAAGCAGTGGTGCTCGATTGGAGCGATGTCAAACTGATCGGTATCCCGAACGAAAAAGGTGAATGGCCCATCATTGACGGCGAAGGCACGCGTTCCGATGGTGTGATCGCATCGGGAAATAATTTTGAGATGGCATTCTTCGCGGTTAAGAATTACACATCGAACGGTGTGCTGGTGGAAGGTTCGACCGGCGTATATCTGCATGACCTGTATATCGAAAATACAGGTGTGTATGGTGTGTACCCCGTGCGCTGTACGGATGTGCTGATGGAACGCATCGAAGGCACGCTGATGAATGACGCCGCGATCTACGCGGGTAAATCTGCCAACGTTGTCATCCGCGATACATTGACTTATGGCAACGTGATCGGTATTGAGCTGGAGAACACGGTCAATGGCGAAGTGTATAACAATGTGGCGCACGATAACACGGTAGGTATCTTCATTGACTTATTACCGCAATTGCCTTCGAAGGTATCGCTCAATACAAAAGTTTACGATAATGTTTCGGAAAACAACAATGGCGGAAATTTTGCAAAGGCGGGTTCCAGCGCGTCATTGATCCCGCCAGGAACAGGCATGCTCATCCTCGCCGCAGATCATGTTGAAATTTATAACAACACCATCCGAGGCAACAAGACTGGCGGTCTGGCGGTCTTCAACCTAACAATCGGATTCTCCACCAACGAGATCGATGTAGGTCCAAACCCTGAGCATGTGTACGCTCACGGCAACACCTACGAGAACAATGGCTATGATGCCGATCCCTTTGTGAAGAATATGCTCGGAGGCGGCTTCGACATCATCTGGGATACCAACGGCGCGGACAATCACTTCGATGAGGAAGTGTCATCGTCCTTCCCGCCGGTGCTGCCCAAGAGCACCTGGCCCCAGCCGTTGTACAACCTGTATTGGCGGTTGATGAATTTTGTGGTTGGGTTGGTAAGCTAGAAAGAGATTAGAGAATAGAAGAAAGAGATCAGGCTCGAAAGTCTGGTCTCTTTTTATTTTTGTCGCGCAGTGCAGAATGTTTTGTTTATAATATTCATAGGAGCATATAATCATGAATCGTCTTATCTCTATTACGAGCAGAGCAGATATCTCCTCCGAATATCGTGATACCCCAATCGGAGATTTATTGGAATACCACAACCTGAACCGCGATTATGAGACTTACTCCCAGGCACAGTTGCTCATCGGCATGTGCATGGACAATCGCAAGCATCTGCATATCCCTGATAATTTTGCGTTCATCATCCGTGCAGGCGGCGCGAATTTGCGCTACAGCGAGTTCAAAGTCTCTTATGCGATCGCAGTAGGCGGTGTGAGAAGCATCGCCTTGATCGGTCATAACCAGTGCGGCATGGTCAACTTGATGGCACGCAAAGATATTTTCATCAATGGTCTGGTGGATAATGCAGGCTGGGATCGGGAATGGGCTGAGCAGCACTTTACGCAATTTGCCCCCATGTTTGAGATCGGTAATGAAATCGATTTTGTGCTTAGTGAAGCGCCACGGTTACGATTGAGATATCCGAAAATCCAGGTTGCGCCGCTGATGTATAAAGTTGAGGATAATTTACTGTATCAAGTGCAGGAAAATTAAACATTTATGCGTTGGCGGGGTTGAACCCCGCCAACGCATAAGCAAGCTATTTTCTTCTAAACATCTTCTCCAACTCCATCGCCACCAACACCAATGCACCCGTCCCGGTTGCGATGAGCAGATCAATTCCGCTCAACGGCACCACCCCAAAGAAGGAGCTCATGAACGGCACGTAGATCACGATCAACTGCAACGCCACGACCGTAAACACCATCCATGTCAAAAGTTTATTCCCGAACAAACCCATTTTAAAGATCGACTCGTTTGCCGAGCGTGAAGCCAGCGCTTGAAAGACCTGCGCGAACGCCAGGAACGTAAAGACCATCGTCTGCCATTGTTCACGACCAGCGTAGAAATACCAGGCGCCGAGCCCCAAAGCCAACGCGCCGATCAACACACCCACCCACACAACCTGTACGCCCGCGCCGCGTGAGAACACACCTTCCTTCGGCGAATACGGTGGACGATTCATCGTATCGCGTTCAGGGGCTTCCACGCCCATGCCGAGCCCGAGCAAGCCATCGGTCAACAGGTTAAGCCAGAGCAACTGCAAAGGCAACAACGGAATCGGTTTCCCTAAAAACGGCGCGAGCAACATCACCAACACTTTACCGATATTCCCCGCCACACTAAAGCGCACAAACTTGCGGATATTATCGTAGATCGTGCGCCCCTCTTTCACGGCGGCAACGATCGTCGCGAAGTTATCATCGAGCAGCACCATATCTGCGGCCTCTTTCGAAACGTCCGTGCCCGTGATGCCCATCGCCACGCCGATATCGGCGCGCTTCAACGCGGGCGCATCATTCACACCATCACCCGTCATCGAGACAATATGTCCGCGTTCCTGCAACGCCTGCACGATCTTCAACTTATGTTCCGGCGACACACGCGCGAACACCTGCACCTCATCCACCACGCTCTTCAATTCATCGAACGAAAGATTCTCGATCTCAGCACCTGTGAGAACCCGTCCCTGTTCGCTGATGCCCAACTGCCGCGCGATCTCACTCGCCGTAAGCGGATGATCGCCGGTGATCATCACCGTGCGAATTCCCGCAGTCTTCGTGATGGCAACTGCATCTTTGACTTCTTCACGCGGCGGGTCGATCATACCGAACAGACCTACAAACGTCAGGTTCTGTTCCAGATCTGTTTGGATGATTTCGGGAATCTGATTCAGCATTCGGAACGCAACACCGAGGACACGCATCCCTTTTCTGGCAAGATTCTGATTCGCCGCTTCGATCCGGACCTGCCAACTGTCGTCCATTTTCTCGGCTTTTCCATTCACCCAAACCTGATTCGACAAACCTATCAAACCATCCACACTGCCTTTGGTGAACGCGATATAACGATGATCGGCAACATCGAGTCCAGCCAGGAATTCAGGATCGTACTGACCCAGGTGATGGACTGTCGTCATACGTTTACGTTCTGAGTCAAATGGCAGTTCAGCCGCGCGCGGAAATGACGAATCAAGTGCTGATTTCCAATAACCCATCTTTGCAGCCGAGACGACCAGGGCGCCTTCGGTTGGATCACCCAAGGTGTGAAAACGGTCATCACCTTCATCGATGAGACGGGCATCATTACACAGCGCACCCCCAATTGCTGTCAGTGAGAGGGCAGATTGGGCTGGCGCGCCCAGGTTGCGGGTTGTAGTGAACGAGCCGCTACGGTCCATCTCTTCGGTCAAATCCAGGGCATGCTCGGCTACATCCAACACGACCACAGTCATGCGGTTCTCTGTCAGCGTACCGGTTTTATCGGAGCAGATCACAGTCACTGAACCTAGCGTTTCCACGGCAGGCAATTTACGGATCAACGAATTCTTTGCCAACATGCGCTGGGCACCCAATGCCAGTGTGATCGTCACCACCGCTGGAAGCCCCTCAGGCACGATCGCCACCGCAACACTGACCGCCGTCAATAACATATGACGAAGTTCATCACCGCGCAACAGACCCAGAACAGCAATGATGACTGCGATCACAACACCAACGACTGCAAGATTTTTGCCAAGTTGATCGAGCCTCTTTTGCAGCGGAGTTTCATCTGAGCCGCTTTGTTGAATGAGGTCGGCGATCTTGCCGAGTTCAGTTTGCATGCCCGTGGCAACCACCAGTGCGAGACCACGTCCCTGTGTGACGATGGTACCCATATAACCCATATTGCGGCGGTCACCTAATGGAAGACCATCACCTGATAGCACAGCAGTTTGTTTTTCAACGGCTTCAGATTCGCCCGTGAGCGCGGCTTCTTGAATGCGCAAGTTCACCGCTTCGAGCAGACGCACATCTGCGGGCAGGACATTCCCGGCTTCGAGTTGGATGATATCGCCAGGGACAAGTTCACGTGCTGATAATTCTTTGAGTGCGCCATCACGTATCACCCGCACATTCGGCACGGATAATTTCTTGAGCGCGGCAATTGCCTGTTCCGCACGATATTCCTGAATGAAGCCCAGCAGAGCGAATAGAATCACGATGGCAGAGATCGCGATCGTATTTTTCAAGTCACCGAGCAAGCCTGCCACGACCGCTGCCGCGATGAGGATCAGCACCATGGTCGCGGTGAATTGTTCCCACAGGATCTTGAGCGGAGTGCGTCCGCCTTTTTCAACAAGTTCATTGCGTCCGTATTTTGTCAGACGCGCATCCGCTTCAGTTTGCGAAAGACCAGTTTCCGGCTGCGTTTGAAGCGTTTCGAGAGTTGTTTTGATATTTTGTAAATGCCAGTTCATTCTGAGTCCAGTTTGTTGTTGTTTGAGCGCATCCAGCCAAAGACAGGCAGGGATGCACGATAATGATATATGAAATACGCAACGATGACCAGAATACCGCTTGTAAAAACGAGCGGCAAGTGGGTCTTGATGTATTCACTGATCAAACGCCATTCATAACCAAGGACATAGCCCGCGCCGATTAGAAGTGTACACCAAAAATAGGCGCCGATAAAAGTAGCCAGGAAAAATTTCGGGAACGGGATCTTGACCAACCCCGCCGGGATGCTGACCAGTGTGCGCACACCGGGGATGATGCGCCCGACCATCACGATCCCTGCACCCCACGTACGGCATTGATCTTCGATCTTATCAATGTAACGGATATCAATATGAAACCAATGGGTGAATTTATCGATCATCGGACGACCACCGATGCGCGCGACCCAATACGTGATGGAAGCACCAATGGCACTACCCAAGCCCGCATAAAACCCGGCGAGCGGAATGAACGTCGGCGAGATGCCGTGGCGCTCGATCAGCATCCAACCTGCAAAGGCGAGGATGATCTCGCTGGGCGTGATACCGGTGGCATTTTCAAAGACCATCAAGCCAAAAACACCGAACCAGCCGAACTTGTCAAAGATCAGTTGCAGAGCAGATAAGATGGTTTGTTCCAGAGTATCGAGCATTTTGTTTTTCCTGTTTTGTAGTCTTTGTTCTGTCGGGGGCTAAGCCCTCGACGGAACAATCTATTAACCAAAAAGACCATCGCCAAAATATTCTGGCGATGGTCTTGCCTTTTTGCTGAACAGCCGGGAACGAATTCCGTATTGACGACTGCGCATCCCAAAATTTGGGCGGCTACTCCCCATCGGAGTTTGTGGATTATACAGTGAATTTATTTTTCAACAGTTCTGGTTAAGCGTTTTCTTATCCGATTGGTTGCGGAATATGACTGGCGGCTTTCAACGCAGACCGGATCATCAAGTATTCGGTGATATTTTCCAAAGTAATGATGCCAACAAGCTGTCCGCCATGTGTAACGGGTAAAGTTTTCGAGCCAGATTCCTGTAAGCGCATGAGCACCATTTCGATCATCTCATACGAATCCACTTCGGGCAGATCACGGCGGATAAAGTCCATCACCGGAACAGACTGTCCGTGTTGAGTGAGCGCCCGCATGAATGCGTCGCGGTCAAGGATGCCAGCTACTTTCCCGCTTGCATCAACAACAGGGAAGTCATGCTGTGAACCAGCCAATATCAAGGCGACGACTTGCGAAAGATTATCGCGCGGCGACAAGGTTTTGAAATCAGTCAGCATGGCGCGCGTGATTGGAATTCCGCTTACGGAGTTCTTAACTTGTGCGGCACTGGCTTCCTGCGACGCGCCGATCCAGACGAAGAAAGCGATGAAGAGCAGGGACGGATTCCCGAACAGACCGAGAAAACCGAACAGCAATGCCATGCCCTGACCAATGCCCGCGGCGACTTGCGTGGCGCGCACATATTCCATGCGCATGGCAAGAATTGCACGCAGGACACGCCCGCCGTCCATGGGGAAGGCGGGAATCAGGTTGAATAATACAAGCGAGATGTTCACCATCATCAGGCGCTCGAGGAAAGAGCCTGAGGCGATGGTCAATTCATTTAGCGGGACCAAACTCTGGCTGAAGTAAAGATACGCAAAGAGTCCGGCGGCGATAACCACGTTGACAGCAGGTCCCATCAGCGCGACCCAAAGTTCCTCAATGGGCTTATCCGGCATGCGCTCTAAACGCGCCACGCCGCCGATGGGGTACAAAGTGATGTCACGCGTTTTGATGCCATATTTGCGGGCGGTCAGTGCGTGACCGTATTCATGCAAGACGACACATGCAAATAGTGCAAGGATGAACAATATTCCATTAAGGACCTCAGCCCAGTTACGATTCTCTAACCAGTGACTATAGCCGACCCAACCGATCAACAGCAGGAAGGTCGCATGGACGAATACATCGATCCCTGCAAAACGACCCAGTTTCCATTGCCATTTCATTTTCTCAACTCCATATTTCTTGTAAGACCCTAAAGGTTTTAGAAACCTTTAGGGTCTATTTATTTTTAACTATGGACGAATTCTACAGAGTGTGTATTAGAAATCTGTTTTAAAACGCTCTCAGGAACTATCAGAGTTTTGATAACAAAAAACTGCCCGTCATGCGACGGGCAGTTTTTTCATTCGATATTAATCCTACTTGATCAGCCCCAGCTTCTTGCCTGCTACGCCGATGATGTCCATCGCGCGTTCGATCTCACTGGGTTCGTGCGCGGCGGTGACTGTGGCACGCAGACGCGCCAGACCTTCCGGCACGGCGGGCGAAACGACAGGCAGAACAAATACATCTTGATGTTGTGCTTCGCGCGTCATTTCGAAAGCAGTTTGATCGTCACCACATAACACCGGAACGATGGCAGTCTCGGTCAACATGGTGTCGAAGCCCATGCTCTTGAGTCCGCCGATGAACTGTTTGGTGTTCAAATTCAATTTGACAATGCGTTCGGGCTCATCGAGAATGACCTTGAAGGCTTCGTTCGCGGCGGCGGCTTGCGCGGGCGGCAAGGCAGCGGAGAAGATATACGCGCGGCTGGAATGGCGCAGGTATGTAATGATATCCTTGCTCGCGGCAACGTACCCACCCACCGAGGGAATAGTCTTGCTCAACGTGCCCATCTTGATATCGATCCCACCGTACAGGTTGTAATATTCTTCGATGCCGGTGCCCTTTTCGCCGAGCACACCCACAGAGTGCGCTTCGTCGATCATCAACCAGGCATTGTATTGTTTGCACAACGCCACCATTTTCGGCAGGTCAATAATATCGCCATCCATGCTGAACACAGAGTCGGCGATCACGAGTTTGGCGACATCGGCGGGCGCGTTCTTCAGCAAACCTTCGAGATGATCCATTTCGTTGTGACGAAAACGGCGGAATTCCGCGCCCGACATTAAACAACCATCCACAATGGAGGCGTGGTTCAATTTATCGGAGAAGACATAATCACCGCGTCCCATCAACGTGGAAACAACGGTCAGATTTGTGGCATAACCCGAGGTATAGGTGATGGCAGCTTCAGCGTGCTTGAAGTTGGCAATGGTTTCTTCGAGTTCGTTGTGAATGGTCAACGTACCAGCCAGCGTACGCACACCGTTCGTGCCAGTGCCGAATTTATCGATAGCAGCTTTTGCAGCGGCATTGATGCGGGGATGCCCCACCAGGCCCAAATAACTATAAGAAGCATACATGCCCATCACGCGTCCGTTCACACGGACTTTTGAATCGCTAAGCATTTCTTCCACAGGTTGATTATAAAAATACAGGTCGTTCGCTTTGAGCATTGCAATACGATCTGTCATCGCTTTGATACGACGAGTGACAGCATCGTCAGTGTTGTGAATATCCATACTGAAGCCTCCGAAAAAGAATGGCGCAAGTGTAGCCGAGTGACGCGGGATTGTCTAGTTACAAGTATCACGTACAATAGACTTCGGAAGTTTTAGAAACTTCTGAAGTCTGATTTCACGGCCTTGCCTACACGCGCCGATTCAAGCAACGCATTGATCACCGCCACATTCGCACGGCTGTCATGCAACGACACCAGCGAATCCTTCCCGAGCAGGATCGCATCTGCCATGTCTTCCACTTCACCGAGATATAACTCCTGCCCTTTGACCTTGATCGTCTCGATTTTCTCGTCACGCGTGAGAAAGATCCGTTCGTTGACACCTGGCTTGAACGGCGTGGGAATACTCAATGTCCCTTCGCTGCCCACAATTTCCATGAACGAATGAAATGGGATGACAAAACTGGAATCGAACTGCGCGTGGACATCCCCCGCAAAGCGCATCTGCCCGACGAACGTTTCATCGATTCCGGTCTTACCCGTAACCTGCCAGCCAAACACCTCAAGCGGATTCTCCCCGGCAACGGTTCGCGCGTAGCTGATGGGATAACAGCCCACATCCCAAATACTTCCGCCGCCCATCGCTGGGTCAAGCAGGCGGATGTCTTCTTCACGGGAGAGGATAAAGCTAAAAGATCCACGAATCAGTTTCAAGCTTCCGATCGAACCGTCCTTCACCAGTTCCTGCACCTTGAGCGTCTGCGGATGATGACGATACATGAACGCCTCTGCCACGACGCGTCCGTGTTTATGCGCGGCGCTGTGGATGGCATCCACTTCAGCGACGGTCAACGCCAAAGGCTTCTCGCACAAGACATGCTTGCCCGCCTCGATAGCTTTGATCGTCCATACGGCATGGAGATGATTCGGCAGCGGATTGTAGATCACGTCAATTTCGGGGTCGGCGAGCAGGGCTTCATACGAACCATACGCGCGCGGGATCTTTTTTTCTTTGGCATAGGCATCAGCAGTTTCCTGCGAGCGCGATGCGACAGCGAGCAGATGATTCCGTTTTGAAACTTGCAACGGCGGGATCAAGGCGCGGTTGATACGTGCCGTGGAAAGTACGCCCCAGTTGAGAGTTTTGTTTGTCATGGTGATTAGCCTTTCGCTATGAGATGGCTTTCAATATCTATCTTATCACGAACAAAATCTTCACCAACAATCCCGAAGCAACTGTGTTTGGTGTCAAGCAGTGTTGCTTCGGATCATGGCATTGAGGATCACTAACAACTTGCGCATGCAAGCCACCAATGCGACTTTGGTAAGTTTTCCTGCTTTCAATAGATTTTTGTACTGTGCCTTAATAACTGGATTGAAG
>Ga0210377_10000199_pt1 | contig 57388 bp, 63 predicted proteins | sample PLM4_65_b1redo_FD_155480 | JGI IMG/M metagenome (GOLD analysis project Ga0210377, IMG submission 155480) | Groundwater sediment microbial communities from an aquifer in East River, Colorado, USA - PLM4_65_b1 redo | ecosystem: Environmental > Terrestrial > Soil > Riparian zone | place: USA: East...
GGCGACACCGCCGAAATGCCCAGCACTTTAGCCGCCGAGAACACATACACCGGCGACCATGTAGACGTGCCAGTGACTATCGCCGCTTTGTACCAGTCGCGCTCGGTGGTCGGGTAGGCCCGGCTGGATTCGATTTCGCCGGTCGGGTTGCCCTTGTCATTGAGCCAGTAGGTGACGCGCTCGCCGTTGGTGGTTTCGTCGCGGATTTTGAAAGCGGGCTTGCCGGTGCGGTTCAAGTCCGTGTCGACGCCGACAAAATCACTGGCCTGCGTTCCATAATATAGATAGGGCGCGCCGGGCGAGACGTGCGCCATGTTCCAGAAGTACACCCGCAAGTGTTCGTAGTCGGTCAGGTCAAGGTTGCCTGAACGATAAGCCGCCTGATTGATGTCGTTGAACAGGCTGGGGATTTCCAGAAACGAGCGCACATGCTCATCGATGCGGTCGGCTTTCTCGCTGATCAGCTTCTTGGCGAGGTCTTCCACCGATTGCTGGCCGCTGCGAAACGCCAGATACCCGGTCAGGCCGACGGCGACAATAATTAGCAGGGCCAGAACGCCGGGAATCGCATAGCGAATGGACAGCGACGGGATGCGCCGGGCTGGCGTCGTCGTTGGCGCGGGGGTGGTGACAGTCATGGGGTTGCTCCTCCTTGAGAGGCAATTATTGCTTAGAAACTACATATTTACGAACTTGGAGTGTCTAAAAGGGCGGTGTCGTCGAGCGCCGCATCACCCCCACCCATCCTCGCTGGCCCCTTGCAGGGGTAGACTGCTCGGATTTCCCTCCCCCGTTTTACGGGGGAGGGTGTCCGCAGGACAGGGGGGCGCAAGGCCAACTCCAATCTTTTAGACACTCCCACGAACTCGGAACTAATCGTCAAAGTCTAGCTTGCTAAGAACATCCACCCCGCGCTTGCGGCGCTTGAGCCGCCAGTTGAACAGGCTGGTGTCGTACACTTTCCGCATCTGCAAAATATTCCACAGCGCATAGCAGCCCACCACGACGGCAACGCCGAGGTACACATAGTGATAATCCTTGCTGCCCATCAGCTCGCCAACAAAGACCACCGCGCCAGCGATCAGCGACCCGGCCAACGTGCCCACTGCCGGAGCGTAATTGTCCATGAACAGGGCCACGCGCCCGCGCCGTTCCTCCGGGATAAGGCCCTGAAACGCCTTCTGCGACGCTTCATCGATGGTGTTGCGGAAAATCTTGAGAACGCTCCATACCCCGACTGCCACCACGAAGATCGAGCCGAACAGCATGGCAGCCGACGTGACGATGACGTTGGTGGGCTGGATCAGGAAGGTGTTGCGTAGTTGCAGACGGCTGATCACCCGCCCGGTGACAAAACTCTGGATCAGGTACGAGACGATGGCCGCCGCCAGCAGCGCCCATCCGTAGAATTGTTGATACTCGGCTTTGTCGGGGATGAAGGACTTGGTGACCACGAAGAACCGGAATTCCAGAATCACATCGCACACCAGAATCGCGGTGACTGCCAGCATCAGGTAGCGAAAGGCGGGCACCTCTTTGACGAAATCCCAGCCCTCGGTGAGCGACGCGCCCAGCGTCTCGTGCTCTTGCCCGGTGTCGCGCAGTTGAATCTTGCGCATCCCTATCGAGATCAGCAGGAAGCAGACCAGATAGGTGAAGATATTGATGGTCAGCGCCATCTCGACATCCAGCGCGGGGATGGATAGCAGCCCGGCCTGAAACAACAGCCGGATGGCAATGGTCAGGCCGATGCCCAGCACCTTGCCGATGAAGCTCCAACTCGAAATGACCGGGATCAGGCGCTTGGCCTGCGCCAGTTCAAAGATGTCGTTGGCCAGCACCCAGAAGAACATCGGGAACACCAGCCACTGCTGCTGGGACATGATATACAGCAGAGCTGCGTTGACCTGCGGCGGGACGCTGGTGTAGGCGATCATGCGCAGGACCAGAAAAGCCATCGCAAAGCCGAAGGTTGTCCAGCGCAAAAGCTGGACTCGGTTGTAGCGATCCACGATCAGGGAGGCCAGCGCGGCGGTGATCAGAATCACCACCCCGTTAATCGCGTTGACCAGCAGAGTCTGGTTAGCCCCGCCAATATTGATCACACTGGCGATGCCCACAATGCCTGACATCTGGCGGGCGGCGGTGTTGGCCAGCAGCAGAAAACTCATTAACAGCACAAGGCTCAACTCGCCGCTGCGGACGTTGAACACCTTTTGAAAGAACGAACTCATGGGTAGCGTTTCCTCTCTAAAAAGCCGCAAGGCCACACGATACCACCCGGCGCGGCGTTTGGCAAGGGCGCGCGCAAAGCGCCTGCGGCGGAAGTCTGGGCGCGCCCGTTTTGCCCCATGCCCTATGTGATGCTATAGTTGCCGCACGGGCGGGGCGGGTAAGGGCCGCCGTCCGTCCCAATTTCCGTTCGACCTGAATCGCCTGGCTGGATCGACTAACCTGCAAACACATCCGCGTTGATTCACGGAGCGCATCATATGAGCGATGTATTCAGCCGTGTCTTTCGGCTGCGGGCCGGGGAGACCGGGATCATGGTCACTCTCGGTTTGCTGCTGCTGGCGAACTCGCTGGCGGTGGAAGTGTCGGGCGTGGTCGCCGTCAGCGGTTTTCTGGATCAAGTCGAAGTCCCGAACATCATTATCATCTGGGCGGTCGATATGGTTTTGATCGCCATCGCCACCGGGCTGCAAAGCCTGATCGTGGATCGCTACGAGCGCGCCGCGATCCTGCGGGCAATGTTGATCGCCTTCGCAATGGTGTATATCATTCTGCGGGCGATGTTCGCGATGGGCATCCCGGAATGGCTGAATTACTCAGCCCTGTTTTTGATCGCCGATCTGCAATGGCTATTCTTTCCGTTAATCTTCTGGATTCTTGCCAACGATATTTTTGATGTGGCCCAGTCCAAGCGCCTGATCCCGGTCATCGCCGCGTGGGGTTTCGCCGGGCAGATTCTGGGGTTTGGGTTGGCGGCGGTCGCCCCCGACATTCTGGCGGGGGCGAAAGCGCAGTCGGCAGAACTTCTCAACCTGAATGCGCTGATCTACATGGTTTGTTTTGTCGTCGCGTGGTGGGGGCTGCGGAACATCAAAGTGCGCCAGACCACGCCGCAGGCCGAAAGCGTGCGCGCGACTTTGAGCGAAGGCTGGGGCTTTGTCAAAGAAGTGGCGTCCTTTCGCTACTTGATGATCGCCCTGATTGGCGGCTATCTGGTGATCACGGTGCTAGACTATCATTTCCTGTCGGTGGCGAACGACGCGTTCAGCGACAGCGCTTCATTCCAGACCTTCTACAGCCTGTACGGGCTGGCGGTGACGGTGGCCGGGTTTATTATTCAGGGGTTGCTTTCCAGCCGGATAATCGATAGATTAACGCTCAAAAACACCTTTCTGGTGTTGCCGCTGGCCCTGCTGGCGATGTCCGGCGCGGCGCTGGGTTTCGCCGGGCTGGCGGCCAGCGCTCTGGCTATCGGCGTGTCGCGGCTGACGCAGGAGACGATTGATTTCTCGGCGCAGAAGGCCTATCAGGCGTTAGTGCCCGAAGAACGGCGCGGGCGGGTGGCCCTGTTCATGAACAGCTACCTGTTCTCCGGCGGGACGCTGATCGGCTGCCTGATTCTGGGTGTGGTGGTCATCGGCGGCAGGCTGATCTACGGGCAGGCAAACCCGTTCATCTACCTGGCTCTGGCGGTCGTCGCCGCCGTGATCGCTATCTGGGCAATTGTGAAGATGCGCGGCGTTTACGATGCCAGCATGTTAAACTGGCGGTTGAAACGCCGCCAGCGCGGCGCGTCGGTGCTGGACGGGATTGAGTTCTGACGATAACCGTGAGGAGTGAACAGTGAGCAGTGAGGAGTCTCAACGCGATTAGGTCATTGCTTCGCTCCACACAGCAAGCGAATACGCTGGCTGTTCACTGTTCACTCTTTACTGCTCACTGTTCACTGGACTTGTCATGCCAACCGGGATTACGCGAATTTTCCAAATGCAGGGCCACTGCGGGCCGACTTCGGCGCAGATGATGCTGCGCAAGCAGAACGTCAAGGTCAGCCAGCAGGCGCTCGCCCGCGAGACGCTGGCGGGGCCGACGCTTTTGGAGCATGGCTGCCGGATCGATCAACTCAGCCGGGCCGTGACGACCCTGCGCCCGGACTTCGTGTTGTTGGCGAAGTATGACTCGAATGTGGAAGAATTGATCCGCCTGACCGATGAATTCGGGCTGCCGGTCGGGGTTGAATGGCGCGGGATGTTCAACCGGGCCGATGGCTCGCGCTACGAGGACGGCCATTACAGTGTCGTGGCTCAGGTGGACATGGCGCGCGGCGTGGTCAAAATCATCGACCCCGATGAAACCAGCGTCTTGCCCGGCGGCGAGATTGGCGTCGCCGAGTTTGTGGGCCGCTGGTGGGACGAAAATTGGCTGGGCAGCCCCATCGACCCCGCCGCGCCGGTCGTGCGGACTTATCATCTGGTGTTTGTGATCGTGCCCGTGACCAACGAAGAAACCTTCCGTGCCATGGGCTTTCAGCCGCCAACGATGGATTTGATGAGGGCGCATCACCGACTGACTTTTGACCTAGCTTAAGGCCGAGGAGAGACGAGATGACTGCCACAAAACCAACCACGTCCGGGCGCTTTATCAGCCTGCGTATCCGGGTGACACTAGGGGCGACCGCGCTGCTGACCGTGCTGTTGGCCGGGCTGGGTTACTGGTTTATCGATTTTGCCGTCGGGCAAGCTTACAGCCGAATCCAGTTAGGGCTGGGCGACACGCTCAGGGGCGCGGCAGGCGGCCCAAGCCCGATCACCCTCAAAGACGCGAACGGCCAAGACATGGTTGTGGCGGGCGTCTTTGGCGACCGGTTGGAAGAATTGGCAGAAGCTGTGCCGCCGTTCCAAGAAGGCGTGGACTATCGCAGCCAGGCGTATCAGGATCAAATCGCCGCCATCATCAAGGACGACCCGCGCTACCAGCCGCTGTACCAGCAACAACTGGATTGGCTAAAGACACTGCGCAACATCGAGCCGCGCGGCTATGCTTACACCTTTGTCAAAGGCAAAGGTCCGCAAGAGCATCAGGTGATCTTTATCGCTGATGTGTGGAGCCTTGACCCCGACGAAGCCGACAGGGCGCGCGCCACCCAGTTCGGCGAATACTATATTGCTGAATACCGGCCCGAAGTGTTGGATGAGGCTTTCAAAGACGCGATCCTGTTCAAAGTGGTGGACACTTCTGAATTAGCCGCGAACACCTTCCCGACCGAGGGCGACTTTGGCCAGAATGTGGCCGGATACGTGCGAAATTATGACTTCGCGCACGTCGGCGACCTGCTGCGCTATCAGGATGACTGGGGAACGTGGGTTTCTGGCTACGCCCCGGTGAGGAATTCAAAGGGCGAGGTGGTGGGCGCGATTGGGGTGGATTTTGAGGCAGCCTACGTCTTGCAGGTGCGCGATAACATCGTCAACACGATGGGGCTGGCTTTTGTCCTGATCTATCTCGCTGTCATCGCGCTGGTGGTGATCATTGTGCGGGCTTTCACCGGGCCGATCCTCTCGCTGACCAAAACGGCGGAGTTCATCGGCGAGGGCAACTACGAGCAAGACCTCACGCCGCTGGCGGTGCGCCAGTTCCCCGACGAGATTTCGACGCTGGCCCGCGTGTTCGACATCATGATCGACAAAGTGGCCCAGCGCGAGCGCAACCTGCGCCAGCAAGTGGAAGAACTCAAGATCATGGTTGACCAGAGCAAGCGCGACGCGCAGGTGTCCGAGATTGTCGACAGCGACTTCTTCCAGGACTTGACCGAAAAGGCCCGGAAACTGCGCGAACGTTCCTCTGGCGCGACCGCGCGGGCAGAGCCTGTCAAAGCGGAAGGCGAGGCAAAGGGCAAAAAGAAGAAATCCTGATCAGGCAGCGCCAAACACAAAGGGCGACCATATTGGCCGCCCTTTTCTGATCCCTTGATTGCCAGTCAGTAATCCAGCCCCATCAGCCCGGCGGCCCAGTGCAGCAGTTCCCACTGGCGCGAGTCTTCCGGCTCTGACCCCGCGCCAATGACGGCGATGGTCGCGTCCGAGAGCGTCATTCCCAGCGTCATCAACAAACAAATAGCGGTCGTGCCTGTCCGCCCGACGCCGAAGGCGCAGTGAATCATGACCTTTCCGCCCTCGCGCAGGTTGTCGCCTGCCGCCCGCGCCGCCATCAGCCATGCGTCTCGATCATCGGGCAAGCCTAGATCGACCATCGGGACCATGACCTGTTTCCATGGCAGGGTTTGATGCTTAATCGCGGAAGCGTAATCCGGCGCCCGCGCCTCGGCCTCCGCCAGCGAGGTGAGACAAATCACCGTGTCCACCCCGGCGGCCACGATCTCGTCCCGGTCAGCGTCAAATTTCCCGGTGCGGCCTGGCATTCGGAACAAAAACGCCTCGCCGGGGATGTCAGATGGAACAGGCAGTGTTCGCAGTGGCATAGGGCTATAGTACACCCGATGGGAGGGAAATGAGAAATCGGGGAAAGGCGGTACTGAGTACTGAGTACTGAGTTCCAAGTGAAAAGCGCGGGCGATCCCGATTGGGATCGCCCGGTTTGTTTGTGGCTGCTAACAACTACTGGCTACGAAAAAGCTCGAACGCTTGCGCGCCAGCTGGGCCAAGCATAATTGCCCAAAACGCGAAGGTGAGGCACAAACCGGAAACAGCGGACACGATCCCAAGCCGAAGACTATTTGTTGCGCGGCGCAGCCAGAACCCATACCACAGCGCAACGCCTGCAAGCAGATATGACGTGATAAGCGCGACAAAGATCATCATGCCAAAGGTGTTCAGGGAAAACTGCTGGATGTAGCTAAAATTAATAATTGCCAGAGCGCCAAACATAACTGGCGGAACAAGCAAAGGCAACACCATCCACCGAGACCCGGAAGTTAATGCGCCGCCTGCTAGCTTCAAGGAAGAGTCCGCGCGGCGGTAAAATATCAATGAAAATCCGCCCATCAGAAAAGCGCCGGGAAATATGCTGGACAACCCTAATAACAGCGGTTTAGGTAGCCCGCGAGAATGCCCCAAGTACGTTAGGGCTGCGACTCCCAACATTAACCCTGCTAGCATGGCTAGTAGGGTGACGACTGATGGCTTCCCGGAAACCGTCGGGGTCGCCGCAATAAATCCCCGCGCAAGAGCCTCAGACATGATTGCCAGCACGATAACCCGGACGGCATACATCACATTCACGCTACCTATCGGTCTGGCTCTCGCCAATTCTGCGGCGGGAGTTTCTCCATGATAGACGATCAAATCATAGACATCGGCGCGAAGCTGGCTTTGCGTGGAGAGCAAGTCCGTGAGAATCACTTGGAACGCCGCGAGCGCCTCCGGGCCGGGTTTGGCCGCCAGCTTATCCGCCGCGCGCCTTAGATCTGGGCGCGAGTCCATAAAGGGCTTGATTCTTGTCCAGATCGCCGAAGCCTCGCGCCACGTCACTACGCCGACATGCCGCACAGCTTCCGTGTTATCCAGTTTATCTTGCATCAGATATGGCATCGCCATGCCCAGCCGCAGCGCCACCGCTTCTACCAGTTCCGCAGTTTCCATCGTTTTCTGCCCCCATGAGCAAAAAAATCAGCCCAAGATATGGGCTGATTAAAATAGCGATCCCGCTAAATGTCAAAAGATTTGGAGCGATCCCGTCGCCCGCACAATCTTCTGGCGGTAATTAGTCACCATCTCCAGCAGCTTTTCATGCAAATTTTGCCATTCGTCGCTGTCCAGAATTTTCTGCATGGCTTCCATATCGTCGGTGATGCCCCCGGTCAACACTTGCGGGCGATCCCCGTAAATAGTGAACCACGCCTCGGTCGGTTGCAACCCCAACCGGGTGATCCCCGGCACGAACTCGCGCACGACAAACTCGAAGTATTCCGAATCGCGCCCCGGCTTGATATCCCAACTCATCAGCAGTTTGACCATCATCAAGCGCCTGTGGCCTTTCTCCCCTGACCCGGCTAATGGCTGTAATTCAACACAACCACCTGAGTTTCTTCCAGGCTGGCGGTCGAAGTGATCTTGAGCGAATCTTGCGGCTCGACCGCGCTTAACCCCATTTCGTGCAGGAAACGATCCACGCCTTCCAGCCCGGACACCTTGCTCTCCGGGGTGGCATAATGCATCGGGATGACCACGCTCGGCTCGATCAGGCTGATCACTTCGACGGCCTGGCTGCTGTTCAGCGCGCCGGCGCCGCCGACCGGGATCAGCAGCACGTCAATCGGCCCCAGCGCTTCAATCTCCGACTGCGCGGGCACGTAGTCCAGATCGCCCAGATGGCAGACCACGATGTTGCCGAACTCGTAGATATGGACGAGGTTCGGGCTGGCGCGTTCGAGCTTCTCGCGGTTGTACATGGCGACGGCGGTGATAAACACGCCGCCAATTTCGTACTCGCCGGGCCCGGCCAGCGTCACTTCGGCTTTGGTCGCCTCGACATTGTTATGGCCCGGCGCGTCATGGCTGATCGTCACAATATCGGTCTTGGCGAATTTTAATTCCCCATAGCCGATGGTCTTGTCATAAGGGTCAGTGGCGATGCTGGCGACGCCGCGCTCGACCAGCCGAAAGCAACTGTGTCCGTACCACGTTATTTCCATACGCTGCGAGTTTCTCCCGATCTGGCAAAGGCTGGACAGAGGCCGATTATACCCTATCGGAAAACGCGCTGCTACGCCATTCTGACGAACGCGGCTGGCCCAGCTTTAGTAAATTCAGGCCGCGTGTTTGGCCCGGACGGATCAGACGTTGACCTTGAGTTCCAACTCAATTTCGTCCCGGATCGGGATGCCGTTCATGCCGATCAACGGAATCTGCGGCTTGAGCGTCTCACGCAGGCTCTGGATAGCGTTGACCGCGATCCCGGCGATGGCAAAGCCGCGTCGCTGGTAAAACCCCAGCGCATGAAGGTTGTCATTGGTGGCAATCAGCGTCACCCGCGCGCAGCCAGCCTCAGCCGCCGCCTGCCTGACCGCGTTCAGCAGCGCCGTCCCGATCCCGACGCCTTCGTTCAGGCTGTCCAGCGAGGTTATTTCGCAGCGATCCTCTTCAAAAATGTATGTGATCAGGCCGACTGGTTTTTCATCGATCAGCGCCACAAAACCCGGATATTCCGCAGGGAAGCGCTCGCGCTGTCGCATGACCATGTTCAGCCCGCCCCACCGTTCGCGCATCCAATCACGCATCCACGCGCGGTCGTCCTCGTCGATGGCTCTTATCGAATAGGGGGGCTGGCTCATCGGACGCGCCTACGCCTGCTCAGGCTTCCTGATCGCCTGCGCCATCACCTCGCGCGCCCCGGTGTCCACGAAGCCTGCCGCTTCCGCCACCGCGCGCGACGCGGCGTTGCTTTCAGCGACACTGTAGACGGGCGTCACGCCCAGCTTGATCAGCCCGCTGACCACCGCCGAAACCACCGACCGGCCATAGCCGCGCCCGCGCTGCTCGTCAGCCACCTGAACGAAAATTTCCGCGAAGACGGGGGATCGCCAGTTGACCCCGGCGGCGGCGATGACCGTGCTGCCCTGCCGGATTTCCGCGCGCGGATTGCCATCCGGGTCGTCGCGGCGCGTCACCAACACGTTCATTTCGGGCGCATGGCGGCCCGCGTCGAGCCGCAGGATCAAGCGCTCGGAAACCTCGCTCAGTTCGAGATAGGGGGCCAGCCGTTCGTGGTAGGTCGGCGGCATGATCAGGATGTACGGCCTGCCCGGTTTGAGGGCCTCGTCCAACAGGTCGGGCAGCGCGCTGGCGCCGCGCAGCCGCAGGGTGATCACCGGGCGGAACAAATCAAACCCGGTCTGGCAATGCGCCAGCGCGCCATCGATCTGGCCGGAGGCTTCCCGGTGCATGAACAGCGCGGATCGTTTGGGGTCGTGATGGAGCAGGTAATACGAAGCCAGCGCGTCGGCGGCGTCGAATTCGTTGAGCAGTTCGCGCGCGTTGTCGCGCAGATAGGCCAGCGATGCGGGCGTCGATGGGATGGTCATACTAGCGGGCGCCTCAGGCGGGATAGTGGCCTCGATTATAGGCCAGCCCGGATGAATTTCAAATTTTTAGCTCATTGCCGCGATTGCGCCCACGCCGCGTCGATCCTATAATGCCGCAATTCCAAAGGAGGGGGATAACCCTATGAACAATAGCAAGACTCTGCTGACCGTGACTGCAATCATGCTGGCGTTGGTTGGGGTGGGGTGGCTGGTCGCGCCGGAGCTGTTTTACAGCTCCTTTTTCGGCTGGACTCCCAATGGCAATCTGCTGTTCATGGCCCGGCGTTATGCCGCCTATGTTTTGGGGCTGACCGTGATCGTCTGGATGGCGCGCAGCGCCGCCAACACGCAGGCCCGCCGCGCGGTGATGATGGGGACGTTTGTGACCGTCGGCCTGACCGGGTTGACCAGCCTGTATGGCGTCCTGTCCAACACCATTGGGCCGCTGGGCTGGGGGGCGGCTGTCCCGGAGCTTTTGCTGGCGGTGTGGTTCGCCTACGCGCTGTTTGTCAAGCCGGAAGCCCGCGCCGACTGAGCCGAATTGTGTCTTTGGCGCTCCGTAACGTCTCACCCCCTCCGGCCTACAGCCACCTCCCCCTTGCAAGGGGGAGGACAGACCGAGCAGTCTACCCCTGCAAGGGGTAGCGAGGTCAGGTGGGGGTGATGCCTGAGCAAGTTATCTTTAGCGCTCCAAAATAAAAGAGGCCCACGTCGGGCCTCTTTTAGATATTGCCTATCACTTAGACTTTTGTGACATCCACTGCCTTCGGGCCTTTGTCGCCCATTTCGACAGCGAACTCGATCCGCTCGCCCTCATTCAGCGAGCGATAACCATCAGACATGATGGCCGAGAAGTGGACGAAGACATCCTTGCTGCCATCGTCGGGCGTGGCGAAGCCGTAGCCCTTCTCGTTGTTAAACCACTTGACGATGCCGGTGATGCGTTCTGCCATGGGGTGATTCTCCTTGACCCATAAAAAATGATTCATGCAGATGGGGAAGACCCCATAAAAAACGCCCGGCATTGCCGGGCCAGTCTTTTGTGAAAGTCGCCCTGCGCCTGCATTTCGCCGCAATAATACATCGAATGAATCAAACATGCAAAATCTAGCGCCGCTGTTCCGGCAGCCTGCGCCTCACGCCGATTTGACGATCCTGGTGGGCCGGCCCTGCACCAGACAATAATTCAGGCCCAGCCACCCGGAAATGCGCGAACGGTTGTGAGCGACTATGCGATAAAACGGCTCGGCGATCAGGCTGAAGGGCAGGAACGCCCCCACCGCGCCGATCAGCCCCCACGCGCCCGGCACGGCTTTGAGGGCCAGAAAGATCGCCCGCGCCCCGCCCACCCGCCGGTGGTCGGGCGTGACATAAAACGCCATCCGGCTGGCGTCGTCGCTGGTCAGCCCCGGCGAGAGGGCGTCCAGATCGGCGGTCTGGTAGGGCACAAACGCCAGCCGCCGCCCCTGATCGCGGGCCTCAATCCACTGGCGCGTTTCGTTGCAAATCCCGCACTCGCCGTCAAAAATGACCGTGTCCTGATGAATCTCTGCCATAGTTTCGCCTGTCATTTCATTATGAATAACACATGAAGCCGATCACGAACCCGATCTTGCAAGGTCGGCGAAAGCTCGCCAAGTTCTCGGAGTAGCGCTGTTTCGGTGACAGTCACCAGACGGTGAATCTGAAGGATAGAAGTTGTTCGCAACCCGGTCATGGGGAAGTCCGCGTTGTCAGCGTCAAGCATAACATCCGATGGCAACCGTCTCTCAGGGATTTGGCTCGATATGAAAGCTACCACCACATGACGATGCGGCCCTATAGGTTCTGTGAGGCAAACAACGGGCCGTAATTTGCTGCCTGATAGATCGTCGAAGGGAAAGGCAACGAGGACGATCTTATTCTTGAGCACGATGGAACGGTTTCCCGTCTTGAATAGTGTAAATATCCTCCACAGGATCGTTGAGACTGGCGAATGCCGGGCTGCTGGAAATTCCCGCGAGCCATTCCGCTTCGCTCAGGTTGTCATCAGGCGCGCACAGCACAATCACCCTGACCTTCTGCGGCCCGGCGACAGGCAGTTCTGCGTCCAAATGAAGATGGCGCTCGGCATCGATAGTTCCAGTGACTTCTATCGCTCTTAGTGGCAAATCCATCAATTGTCTCCTCGCGCCCCGGTCTTGATAGTCATGCGCTGGCGCTGTTTTGTCAGTCGCGGCGAGGGGTCTCAAAAGGGTCGCCACGATCTGTTCAATCCCTGATATAGATTATACTCAGGCGCGCCAGTCGCAGCGACCTGCCTGCGACGTTGCGAGCAACTGAACCTAGTCGGTCTTTTTTCGCTCGCTCGCCCGGCGTTCCCAATCGTCGCGCAGCAGGGCGTACAGGCAGTCATCCCAGAACTGGCCGTTCTTCCACACCGACTGCCGCAGCGTTCCCTCGCGCTTGAATCCCAGCCCCTCAAACAGCCGGATCGAGCGCTCGTTGAAACAGTAAATCTCGGCGACAATGCGATTCAGGTTAAGCGCATTGAAGCAGTAATCGAGCGTCGCTTCCAGCGCCTCGCGCCCGTAGCCCTGCCCCCACGCCGCTGTCTCGCCGATGGTGATCCCTATCAGGCAGCGGCGGTGCAGCATGTCGATAGCCGCGACCATCCCAAAGCCGATCAGCGCGCCGTCCGCCTTGCGATGGATAGCGAAGTGGATGATGTCGTCATCGGGGCGGGGCTGGCCGATCCGCTTGAGATACTGCCGGGCGTCGGCGACGCTGATGGTTTCGTGCAAATCGGACTCGTCGTCGTTGAGCCACATCAACTCCGGGTCGTTTTCCCACGCGGCGAATTTCTCGGCATTGGCGGGGGTGTGCGGCTTCAGCGTCAGCCGTCTCGTTTCCAGATTGATCATAGGCATTTTCTAGCAAAAAGGCGACGCCCCGCGCCGCCCTTTCGCCTTTCACTTCTTCATTCTGCGTTCTAACTTCTGACTTGCCGTTTCTTACATCTGCATAAAATCGTTGAACCCCCGCGCGAATTCATCGGGCGTGTCCCACATCGGGAAGTGCCCCGCGTTCTTGATCCATGTGAATCGCCCGTTGGGGATCGGCCCCTTGAAGTACTTGACCTGTCCGGGGTTGACCACCACATCCCTGGCGCCGTAAATGCCCATCGCCGGGACGGTGATTTCGCTCAGACGGCTGGTCAGGTTGGTGCGCCGCAGCGAGGCAATGCTGCTAAAGAACGAAGTCAGCGAAAACCCGGACGAGTTCCCCACCGCCATATCGTAAAACATGCGCGGCTTCTGCGGCGTCACAAAGGGCGACCAACTCCATAAAAACGCCCGTAGCAGCGGCGCGTTCGGCCCGGCCAGCATCAGGCTGGCGACCAGTTTGGTTCCGGCCAGATGCAGGAAGAAGCTCAACGAATTTCCATTGATCGGCGAACCCACTACGCCGACCTTTTTGACCCGTTCCGGGTATTTTAGCGCGATGCCCAGCGCGGTTGTGCCGCCCATCGAGTGCCCCATGATCGGCACTTTGGCCATCCCCAGATGCTCCATAAGCTGCGGGATCAGATCGACAAAGTCGCTGACCTCAAAGCTGGTGAGCCTGTCCTTCTCCGATTCGCCAAAACCCCACAGGTCGGGCGCGTACATCCGGTACTGGCCGGAAAACGACTCAATCGTCGAACGCCATGTGTTCCACGCCTGCGTCCAACCGTGAATCAATATCACCGGGGGGCCGGAACCATAGACCTCATAATGCACGACGCCCTTGCTGGTGTTGAATGATGGCATAACGCGCTCCTCATTGAAACGGAGATGGAAAGACAGACAGAGTCTAACACACAGATCGAGATCACCGATAGCCGAATGATCGCATCATCCCGCCCGAAATTGCCATCGCTAACCGCTGCTGGTTGGCCGACAGCGCGGTTTGCCAATCGGTGTCAAGCCTGAGCGTGAGCGTTTCATTCAGGCGAATGTGATTGCCGTTAAAGATATGGCTGCGGTTGGTGATGACGCGGGCGCGCAGCGACTCCGCCAGCGGCGTGGCGAGATCAAGGCCCATCTGCTGGCCCAACTGCTCAAAAATCGGCAGCGGGTCTTTGATCCATGCTTCGTAACGGATAAGCGCGGATCGCCCGGCGGGCAGCCGCGCGCGCAGCCGATTGCCCGCCGTGTTGATCATCAGCCATTCGAACACAGTCCCCAACACGCCGAACGATGAGGCCTTGCGGCCCTGCGCGCGCCGCCGGTTTTCCCGCTTGAGATGCGACCATGCCACCGCCCGCGCGTCGCGCACCAAATGGATGACAAACAAGTCGATGTCAGGGTCTACAGACAACGCCAGCGCGCGCGCCGGGCTTTTCGAAGAATCGGTGATCGCGTTGCGCTGGCTGGCTTTTTGTGTCATTTCGAACAACGCTCGATTAGCGCGGGCATAGCGCTCGAAATCCGGGCTTTTGGTTTGCCCGGCGCGGATTATCCCTGACCAGTTCGACAACCGGGCGAACCGGTCGTTGAACGCTCTGTAAGCGCGGAGGTCTGGCTCGCCGGAGAGCGCTTGCCAGCGCTCAACGCGGCCCGCCCAGATCGGGCAGCGATCCAGCGGCTCGCCGCAGGAGCATATCGCTTCGTTTGATCGGGCGCTCAGGGCGTGCCGCCAAAAATTGCCGATCTCGCTGGCGTTGAAGATGTCCGGGTGGCTGCCCAGCGTGATATCCAACAGGGTCGAGCCGCTGTGCCCCGTGCCCATAATATAGATGATCTTAGCCATCGGCGCGTGTCTGGCCTGTGGCTGTCAGCATGATCTCGGTCTTTGACAGCGCCTGCGCCTCGAATCCGTCAGCCGCGCGCAGGGATTGGCTGAGTTCCGGCCTCGATTCAAGGTCATAGGCAAAAGCCAGAAAAATCCGCCCGCCGGGATTCAAATGGCTGCCCGCGTCCTGAAGAAAATAGCGCCACTCCGCCGGGGCCCATTCAGGTCGATCCGCCTGATGATTGAAGGTGACCGCTATCGCTGAGATGAGATCGAATTTCTTGCTCGCCAGCGGAAGCGGCTCCAAGGGCTTGACTGAATGGGCGATGCGGGGAATATCAAGGAAGCGCATAATTTCGTTTTACACCATCTCCGTGTCCTGATCCAACTCCAGCGGGTCGTGCCCAAAATAGCGGCAAACCAGCAGAAAATAGCCTGCCCCGCTCCCGATGTCAAGCACGCTCGAACGCGGAAGCTGATCAATTCCTAACCGCAGCGCAAGCCGCACATTCTTGCGAATGAACTTTCCGCTGTCCAGATATTTCAAAGGGGACTGCGACCTGTCGCGCTGGCGGCCTTCCGCGCTCAGGCAGTGGCGCTTGACTTCATAGAAATCAGCCCGGTTCAGCGTTGCCATCAGGCGATTGTAAATGATCTCGCTTCTGGCGCGAATCCAAAGCCTTGTCAGCGCATTGGCCGGTCTGAGGCTGGGGTTCCCGGTGCGACTCATCGTCTTTCGATCTTTCGTTTGGAGAACCTGCCGTCAGTCAGGCCACTGCAACAAACAGGGGCAAGATTCGCTCTTGCCCCCCAATGCCAGATGAATCGCTGTGCGAGACGCTGCGCGGCGAGATCAGCCTTCTGTGTCGTCCATCTCTTCAAGAATGGAATACAGGAGTTCGAGAAGCACGGTCTTGACCTTCTCTTTGTCGGTGGCGACGCACGGCAGCATTTTGACTTCGTCTTCCAGCCGCAGGGCCACCCGCAGGTCGTCCATCGCCCACGCTTCGGGCATGTCCTGCTTGTTGGCGGCCACCACGTAGGGGGTAGGGGCGTAGGCCCGGAACGTCTCCAGAATCGACTTGGCTTCGCGGAACGTCTCCGGGCGGGAGCTATCCACCAGCACGACAAAGCCCAACATGCCCTCCGCCAGAATCTCCCACATGAAGTCGAAACGGCGTTGGCCGGGCGTCCCGAACAGGTACAGGATCAGGTCGTCGTCCACCGTGATGCGGCCAAAGTCCATAGCGACGGTGGTCACTTCTTTGACCTTTTCCGCCTCCGACGAGATTTTGCGCTCGGTCGAAACGACATCGATCTCCGAGATCGCGCCGACGAACTGCGTTTTGCCTGAGTTAAAGGGGCCGGTGACGACCATCTTGACGGTTTGTGTTGGCATCTTTCCTCGCATGTGAAAAGCAGTGATTAGTGGTTAGTGAAAAGTGAGCAGCGGCGGTGAGCAGTGAGAACTTAGACCGTTCGCTGTTCACTTCTGACTTCTGACTTCTCACTTTTGTTTATTCGGCGCTGATACCCTGCAAATGGTTGATCAGGCGGCCCACCAGGGCGCGCTTCTGAGTCTTGTCTTCTTCGGTCATCACGACCTTCTTGTGAATCTGCATCAGTTCGATCAGCCCGGCTTCGCGCAGGCTGCCGACCGCCCGGCGAATCTGTTTATCGCTCATGTTGCACGACTTGCCGATCATGCGGATGGTGTTCTCAGGCTTGATAAAGCTGAGAACCTTCCATTCCTCTTTGGAAAGCTGCAAATCTTCTTTCTTGACGTTCTGGCGGTCGGTGAATTTCAGGTAAATGTCGAGGCTGGGAATTTCTTCTTCAAGCTGCTCGTCGAGTTTTTGCACCCGCGAAATCTGGACAATGATGTTTTCCAGATCAAGCGGCACGGTGATCTTGTCCTCGCCGGGCATCCGGGCCGGATCAAAGGCGAACATGCCATCTTTCCAGTTGGCGAAAGCGTTGACGGCGGCCAGCGCGTGCTTCTTGATGCTGACGATAATATCCGCCTGCGTGACGTAGCCCTTCTGGATCAGCAGCAGGCCCAACTGCTTGTCGCCGGTTTGCGCGGCGCGCTTGGCGAGGGCCACCCCCTGATCTTTGCTGATACGCCCGTCGCGCACCAGAATAGACGCCAGCGAGCCATCCGCGTCGCCGACGGCGGCGAACACCAGCTTGCCGCCTTCGAACGACAGCAAGGCTCTGCCGTCTTTGCGCTCCACGCCCAGCGACCCGCTTTTGCGGGCCAGGCTGACCAGGCTCAATATCTGCGTTGGACTGAAATCTTTGAGATTACCCTTCATCGCATTTCCAAGCCACCCTCGATCTCTCAGCGTTAGGGAGTTTCTCCCTCATGCTGGGCTAGTATACACGCCTCACAGAATCAAGTCAACTGAGACAAAGGTCTGGATAGCGCCCCTGCGCCCCGTCCCCGACTCGCGCGTTCGCCGGAATCTGATACATTTGATCGCGTCAGGCAGCGCGGCTGTTGTCGTGTCGTCCGGCGTAGGCGCGCAATCCTCGTTCGCCGCCTCGCGCCACAACTGCCTTTGCCTTGAACTTGGAACTTGTAACTTGTAACTCAGGACTTGCCTTATGCTGCTCGCCATCGACATTGGCAACACCAACATTCACTTTGGCCTCCACGATGGCGCCGATTGGCGCTCGACGTGGCGGGCGCGCACGGTCCCGCTCAAAATGGGCGATGAATACGCCGCGCTGCTCCGCAGTTTTCTGCAAAGCGACGGCCTGAGCTTTGACGATGTGAGCGGCGTGGCGATGGCGAGCGTCGTGCCCGCCCTGACCGGGGCGATTATCCAAATGTCCGAGCGTTACATGCGCCACACGCCGTTGAATGTCGAGCCGGGCGTGAAAACCGGCGTCAAAGTGATGGTAGACAATCCGCGTGAAGTCGGCGCGGATCGGGTGGTCAATGCGGCGGCAGCCTATAAGCTGTACGGCGCTCCGGCGGTCGTCGTCGATTTTGGCACGTCGACCAACTTTGACGTGGTCGCCGCCAATGGCGACTATATCGGCGGCGTGATCGCGGTGGGCATTGGCGTGGCGCACGACGCGCTGGTCAGCCGCGCGGCCCGCCTGCACAAGGTCGATCTGGTCGCGCCGCCCGCCGCGATTGGCCGCAACACCGTTCACGCCATGCAAAGCGGTTTGTATCTGGGTTACGTCGCCATGATCGAGGGGCTGGTCAGGCGCGTCAAGAACGAGCTGGCCGACCCCAAAACGCAGGTTCTGGCGACTGGCGGACTGGCCCCCGTGATGGCCCGCGACACCGGCGTGATTGACCATATCGCCCCCAACCTGACGCTGGACGGGCTGCGGATCATTTGGGAGATCAACCAGTAGCGACGCCGTTCGCCCAACAGACTTGCGCCTCGCTCCAAGTTACCCTACACTGTTGGCGCAGGCGAGTTCCAGGGTTGGAATTGTCGCATTTATTGTCAATCGTAACTACTCACCCCCTCCGGCCTACCCCCGCATAAGACGCGGGGGTAGGCCACCTCCCCCGTGAAACGGGGAAGGAAAACCTCGTGGGCGAGGTTGGGTGGGGGTGAGGCTTGAGTAGTTACTGTAAATCTTAATTGTGGAGCAAGGAGATATAGCGAATGTCTGAAGGCCAAACCACGCATAGCTGATAGCTGATGGCTAATTGCCGCCTTTCACTTCTCCGGCAGCGTCCACCTGATCTCGTCCATCGGCGGAATGGGCAGCACAAGGTAGACATCTACCCATTCGTTCCACAGGCGGGGCAGGGGGTCTTCGTAGCCCAGATCGACGCGCAGCCCCTTGACCGCGCCGCCCGTGTCCAGCGCCCGGCCCGGCCCGTAGCCCGGCACGAACATCCACGTCCCCAGCGCGATCACGCGCGGATCGACGGCGATCACGCCCTGCGTCAAAACCGCGCCCGTCCCGGAAATCCCAAAGCGCGGATCGCCCGGCTGTTTGTCTCCGGCGGTGCTGGGGCTGTAGCTGGTCGCCAGCGCCCGCAGTTTGCGCCAGTAGCGCAGGGCGACGCCGTCAATCTCCACCGTGCGGATCACAATCCGCGTCCCATAAGCCGCGATGCGCGGCGTTGGCTGGCGAGCGACCCATTCGCCCACCTGCGCCCGGCTGACTACAAGGCCGTCCTCCCGCCGGATGATGATCTGCCGGATCAGCGCGCCGTCTTGCCCCGCTTGCAATTCCTTGCTCTGGTCAAGCTCTAAATCCGGGTCGGGCGCGCGGAGGGTGGCGAATGGGAGCGGCGATTCTTCAAAGAGCGTCTCTTCCGTGACCCGTGTCAGCCGGATCGCTCCGTCGCCCGGCAGCGGCGCATCGGCTGGCGGGCTGACGTAGTCGGGCGCGTTGGCCGCCAGCCCCGCTTCGGCTAATGCCGCGCCGACGGTCGCCGCGTGGGTGCGAATGCGATGTTGCAGCCCGTCAGCCACAATAGCGATGGGCTGGCCGGGGTCAAGCGTGACCTCGATTCCTTCCACTGGAATAAGCGTGTTCAGCGGCGGCGTGACCCGATCCCCCTCGTAGATCGTGTAGCCCGCCCCCAGCAGCGCCCCGCCCACCGTCTCGGCAGTGGTTGGAAAACTCACCCGACTGTCGCCCTGATTGACGATCACCGTTCTTGCCCGGATCACCCGGATTTCGCGCGGCAGAGCCGGGACAGCCAGCAAAGCCGGGTTGGCGCGGATCGCGTCCGGCGACGGCTGATCCGCCCGTTCCACCCGCGCTTCGTCGCCGGGATTGAGCGCAATGCCAGCCTCGGCGACAATGGCCTGCGGCGAAATCTGCCGGGTGTCAAGCCGGGTGGTTTGGCCGTCAAAATGGATGATCACCGGACGCTGGTAAGCGACGGTGATCGCCATCCCCGCCTGAAGCGGAGTCGAGCCGGGCGGGTCGAGATACACCACCGCCGCCCGGTTCACCCCCGCCGCGACCAGCGCGCCATCCACGTCCGCCCGGTGGGCGCGGATGTCAAGCGGCTCGCCATTGACGACCACCGTGACCGGGATGGCGGTCGCCTGCCAGATGGCATAGCCCAACGCCGCTAATGCCAGCCCCGCGCCGACCCCGACCAGCCGCCACGAGATCGATCCGCGCGGCGTGGTTTTGCGTTTGCCGGGCCGGTAGATAGAAGTGGGCTGCTCGCCGGGGAGAGGGAGTCGCTGCTGGGTCATGCCGGGCTAAGGATGCGCGGTGGGGTCGTCGATGCCAAAACCTTCGGCGGACGCCGCCGCGAGGAGATTCTTGTCAGCCGAGATAAAGGTTAGAGGCGTATTCAACGTTCTAATGGCTGCCAGCGCCGACGCTAGTTGAATAGCGTCGAGCGCCCGGAGGGGACGCCTCTTGACAAGTTCCCCGGCCAGTGTCAAGAGTCCTCGATCTATCGGCACAACGAGATATTCTGTCTCAATATGCAATAGAAAATTAGCTTCAAGAATAGCCTGGTTAGACGGCGATAACTTTCCTTCCCTCAGTCTGCGGGCCAACAAGGATAACATTTCAACAATCGCCAGATCGCTGACGATGACCAGATGACCTGAGTTTGGAAGAATCCAATCCAAGACCCATAATGATCCGGCTTCATCAAGATAACGTTTCGCCAGCGCGCTGGTGTCGCCAAAAAACGCGCTCAATGCTCGCCCCTATCCTCGTCAATCAGTTCCTCGGAAGGTCGAGTTCCTTCGGGCATTCGCCCAACTTTCAGCAATTCATGCGGCGATAGCGAAACCGTGCCTTCCGGGGCGTGGATGTCTGTGACCAGCTTCCCTGCCGCCAGCAGTCTTGCGCGGGCTTCTGCTCTGGTCAACTCTCGCGCTGGCTCGCCGCCCTGCGCGACGGGCTGGATCACCACCGACACCGGGCCGGGGGGAATCTCGCCCGGCACGTCAATCACTAACTTGTGATCCGGGCCTACCACTGCCGTAATTGTGATTGCGCTCATGCGAACCTCCTTTCAACCAACCTTTGTGGACAAAGCCTGTTGAGTCGCCCTGCGCGTATTTTATCACATCAGTCCAATCAGGGATGCGCGCTGGGGTCGTCGATGTTAAGACCTTCGGCGGAGGCCGCCGCGAGGAGATTTTTGTCGGCTGTGATGAAAGTGAGCGGGGTGTTCAGCGTCCTGATTGCCGCCAACGCCGATGCCAGTTGAATAGCGTCGAGCGCCCGGAGGGGATGTTTGTTGATTAAGTGGCGGGTATTGTCGAGAACGGAATCGTCAAGAGGAATTACGAGGTATTCGTTCTCAAAATGAATCAGAAAATCATCGCCTAGCTGAACACGCGCGCCGGGCGTGATTGATCCTTCACGCTCTCTGCGAGCAAGCAGCGAAAACATCTCTACCGGAGCGATCCGGGAAATAACGATAATGTTGCCTGCTGATGGCTCGGCCCAACGTTCCACCCATGCCGATCCTGCTTCGTTGATATACCGCTTGGCGATGGCGCTGGTGTCCGCGAAAAGAGCGCTCAATGCGGCCCCCGATCCTCATCGATCAACTCTTCTGATGGGCGCGCGCCGGGCGGCAGCCTGCCCAATTCGTGGCGCTCTTTGCGCGTTAGTGGGCGCGCGTCGGCGGGAGTGTTAAATTCAGTGACCAGCTTCCCTGCCGCTAGCAGCCTTGCGCGGGCTTCTTCCCGTGTCAATTCTCGCGTTGGTCCTTGGCTCTGCGCGACGGGCTGGATCACCACCGACACCGGGCCGGGGGGAATCTCGCCCGGCACGTCGATCACTAATTTGTGATCCGGGCCTACTACTGCCGAAAGGGTGACGCTGCTCATAAGAATCTCCTGCCAATCAAGTTCTCAAAAATAAAGGGAGTGTCTAAAAGGGTGGAGTCGTCGAGCGCCTCATCACCCCCACCCATCCTCGCTAGCGCTCGGATTTCCCTCCCCCGTAAAACGGGGGAGGGTGTCCGCAGGACAGGAGGGGGCGCAAGGCCAACTCCAATCTTTTAGACACTCGCAAAATACATCATTGACGACCAACGAGTCACGCTAGACGTTGATCATTATTCTATTTTATCACACGCGGGAAATTTTCACGGAGGAGCAGGGGAGAGGGTCAGGCTTCCCTGCGGCGCCCGGACGACACGCCTTATGGCTGCTGCCTCTCGGCCCTGACCAGGTTCGTCGGCATCCGCCGCGCAGGACCCGGCCCTCTCCCCTGCTCCTCCGATGAAGCCAACCGGAGGGAATATGGCTGGCCTGCCGCAAAGTCTATCCACGCATGGGGGACTTGTCAACGCCAAAACACGGGCGATAATAGGTTGTATGCTTGACCACGCCTCGCTCGCCGATGACCAGCTCTTTCGCCTGCTGCGCTCCGGCCACGTCGCCTTCGCCGGAAATCGCCGCCTGCGTATCTATGGCCGCCTCGACTGCGCGTCCGGCCTGCGTATGAACCGCGCCAACCGCGTCTTCTTTGAATCCGAAGCCGAAGCGATCCGGTCGGATTATCGCCCCTGCGGGCATTGCCTGCGCGAGTCCTATCAGCGTTGGAAGGGCTAGCATGAGCGTCTCTAGCCGCTTATGCGTCGTCGCCCTCGTTGCTCTGGTCGGGTGTATTGCCCCTGTGACTCCCGCCGCCCCTGTCGATATTCCCAGCCCCACGCCGTCGCCGACTGCCAACAGCGATGCCTGCTCGCGCTATGTCTCCCCGCTGGGTGATGATGTCAATTCCGGCTCGCTCCAACAGCCGTGGGCGACCTTTCAACACGCGGTTGAATTGGCCCAACCCGGCGATGTGGTGTGCTTGCGCAGCGGCAATTTCATCACCTACGAAACACACCTGACGCGCTCCGGCGCGCCCGACCAGTGGATTGTCTTCCGCGCCGCGCCCGACGAGCATCCGGTGTTGCTCAACCCCGGTACCGGGGTCAACACGCAGGATGACGCCGTCAACCTGATCACGCTTGATCCGGGCGTGTCGTATATCCGGCTGTCCGGGTTGCGGTTGGAAGGGTTCGCCATCTGGGGGATTTACCTCGCGGGCGGCAACCACGATGTCCATCTCGACCACCTCGAAATTATCGGCGGCGAGGCCGGGGCGCGCTTCACGCTTGGCAATTCCGGCGAGCCGCCCGCCAATGGCCCGGTGGAAAATGTGATCTTTGAAGACAGCGTGATCAAAGACCTGTTGTACACCGCCGTCGATTGCACGCCCGGCCCGTGCGACAACATGATCTTCCGCCGCCTCGACATCTCTGGCGCGGGGATCGCTTCCGGCGAATCGTCGTTTGGCGCGGACGCGCTGGCGGTGGAGCGCGGCTCGAACATCACGGTCGAAGACAATGTGATCCACGACAACGGCGGCGACGGCATCGACCTGAATTCCCGCGACCGGGACGGCCACGCGCAGGGGATCAACGTGGTCGGCAATCAGGTCTATCGCAACCACCTACAGGCGATCAAGCTGTGGGCAGGCGGCGAAATGCGGAACAATGCGATCTGGGGGCAGGGGATCAACCCGGTGATTCTTGGCGTGTGGCCCGGCGATTTTATGGTCGCCAACAACACCATCGCCTACAACCTGTGGAGCAGCGCCTTTTCCGGGCGGGACTACGCGCTGGTGGCGGCCTACCCGGAAGCAGGCCAGCCCTCGCCGCAGATCAACCTGACGCTGACCGACAACATCTTCGCCTTCAACACCGGGCCGGATGTCGGAACGCCCACCGGGATTTATCTGGGCGCAGGCGTGACGCTAACCGCCGAGTCGGGCAACGTCTTTTTCAGCCGCGACGACTGCGAAATCGAGGCCCAGTTCGTCGCCGGGCGCGACCCGTGCTTCACGCAGGACGATATTTCGGGCGGCATGTGGGCGCAGATCAGCGGGCAGGGCGCTGGCGATCTGGCGATTGATCCGTTGTTCGCCGCAGGCTGGCCGGACGTGAATCTGGCGCTGCTCCCGTCCAGCCCGGCGGCAGGGAAGGGCGTCCTTCCCTGAACACAGTCTCCGCTTGACACCCTAGAACACGCGGTCTACAATACATGCGCAGGGGCGGGTCATCGAGGGTGTTGAAAATCCCACCCTGCAACCATTTTCGCTCGACCAATGGGGTTGCCCTCCCCTTGCCCCCTTGCAGGGGTCCAAGGGGAGGGAGAACCTCGCGGGGCGAGGTTGGGTGGGGTTATGCGTCGCAGCCAATCTTTTTCAACACCCTCTCAGACCCGCCCAGTTTCAATCTCATCCCGCCAAAGAGACCGCCCATGACCCGCCCGATCCCCCTTGCCGCCCTGCGCGCCATTGCTCTGCATGCGCAGAGCCTCACCGCCCCCAACGGCTCAGAACCCGCCCCCACGCTCGACGCCATCAGCGACACCGTTGACAAACTGGTGTGCGTTCAGATCGACACCCTGCACATGGTGGCGCGGGCGCAGTATCTGACGCTATGGAGCAGGCTCGGCAGCTACGACATGGCCGACTTTGACCGCCTGATCTACGACCCCGCCGACCGCCGCCTGTTTGAATACTGGGGACACGCCGCGTCGATCATGCCCCTGCGTGATTATCGTTATTACCAGTCTTTGTTATTCAACCGCGCCTCGTGGCAACGTTGGCATTCGAAGCCAGAGAACAGCAAGCTCACGGCGCAAGTTCTGGCGCGCATCCGGGACGGTCAGGGGATGCGGCACGAGGATTTTGAGCGCGACGGCCAGAAGCGCGGCGCATGGTGGGATTGGACGCCGGTCAAGACGGCGCTTGAATACCTGTTTTTCAGCCGCCAACTGATGATCGCCAACCGCATCCACTTCCACCGCGTTTATGATCTACCGGAACGTGTTGTGCCGAAGGGGGCAGCCACTCAGAAGGTCGGCGACGAAGCGAGTCGCCGCTATTTCCTTGGCCGCAGCCTGCAAGCCCTTGGCGTTGGAACGCCGCAAGACATCGCCCACTATGCCTACCGCAGCCATACCCGCCCAACCATCAGCGCGCTGACACAGGCAGGCGTGTTTGTCCCGATCACAGGCGAGATCGGCGGCAAGGAAGTTGATCTGCTGATCCATCGCGACAACCTGCCGCTGATTGATCAGGCTCTCGACGGCGCGATTCGCCCGGCGCGGACGACCTTCCTCAACCCGTTTGACAGCCTTGTGTGGGCGAAGCATCGCGTGACTTCGTTCTGGAACTTTGAAGTCCGGTTGGAGGCGTACACGCCGGAGCCGCAGCGTCGCTGGGGATACTACTCGCTGTACATTCTGCATAAAGATCGGCTGGTGGGGCGCTTCGACCCCAAATTGGAGCGCAAGACAGGCCGCTTGATCCTGCGCGCCGTGCATCTCGAAGCGGGCGTCCAGCCGGATGACGAGTTAATCGCCGATATGGCCGCCCCGATGCGCGACTTTATGAAATTCCACGCCGCCCGCGAACTGGTCATCGAAAAGAGCGCGTTTGCCGCGTTTGCCAAGAAGCTGCTCAAAGCGTTGTGACCCAGCGCCGTGTCAGTGTATGAGCGCATCCGATAACGCTGCCATAATGTTTCCATGCTCCATGCTCCGCGCTCCATGCGCCATGCCCCATGCCCCACGCTTGACAGCCCACCCAATCCTTGTTAGTGTAATCGGGGGTTGGACAGCGCGAGGCATCCACCCGCCATCCAACCACGCCCTGCACGAATAGGCCAAGCCCGTGAGCGCACCTCAGCCTGACGCCCCACCATCCCCGGCTCTCAGCCTGATCATTCCGGCTTACAACAGCGCGCCAACGCTGGAACAGGGTCTGAGCATCCTGATCCCGCATCTCAAATCAATGGGCATTATCTACGAGGTGATCGTGGTCGATGACGGCAGCGCCGACAACGGCCACACCCGCCGGGTGGCGGAGGCCGCCGGGTGCCGTTATATCGCGCACGCCGCCAATCGCGGCAAGGGCGCGGCGGCGCGAACCGGGATGCTGGCGGCGCGGGGCCGCTGCCGCCTGTTCACCGACGCGGACATTCCGTACACGCTGGACGCGCTGGGGCGCTTCTTCGACAGCCTTGACAGCGGCGGCTGCGACATGGCGGTGGGCAATCGCGCGCTGGGGGAATCTTCCTATTTTGACCATATTCCGCTGCGGCGGCGGCTGGCCAGCCGGTTGTTCGCGGCGGTCACGCGCCTGCTCCTCAAAGGCCACACGTTCGACACCCAGTGCGGCATCAAGGGCTTTCGCGCCGAGGCCGCGCTGGATTTGTTCACGGCGGGCCGGGTGGATGGCTTCGCGTTTGACGCGGAATTGTTCCTGATCGCCCTCAAACGCGGCTATGCCATCCAACAGCTTCCGGTCAGTCTCCGCACGCAGGGCGCGTCAACCGTCAGCCTGATCACGGACAGCCTGTTGATGCTGCGCGACCTGCTTGGCGTGGCATGGCGCGACCGTCGCGGGGCGTATGAAACCCCGGCGAGGCCGCCCCGGCCATGACCAGCATGACCGGGCGCGGTAGCAGACGAGCCAGCGCCTGGCTGGCGGCGCTGGCGACGCTGGCAGGGACGGCGCTGCGGCTGCCCGGATTATTGACGCTTCCGCCCCCGGCGTGGGTGGATGAAATCTGGTTTGCGGTGAAGGCCCGTGAATTCGCGCAGGGCGCGCCGCTGGTGGCGCATTTCGGCTACACGCCAACCGCGGGCGGAAACACCGGGCTGATTTATCTGACCCTGCTGGCTAATTTGCTGGGCGTCCAGTCCATTGCCGCGGCCCGCTTTCCGGTCGCCATCGCGGGCATCATCAGCGTGCCGTTGGCCTATGCCGCTGTCCGCGCCGCAGTCCGCGACGTCCCCCGGCGGCGCGAGATCGCGCTGGCAGCGGCGTGGATCACGGCGTTCCTGCCCATCAGCCTGATCGCCAGCCGGGTCGGCATGGAGCCAGGCCTGCTCCCGGCGGCGCTGTTGTTCGTGGTCTGGCAGATCGCCCTGAGCTGGCGCGGCTCGGTTCGAGCGTGGGTTCATTGGGGGGCTGCCGGGTTGGCAGCCGGGCTGGCGCAGTACAACGGCCCCCATGCGCGCCTGCTGCTGCCGCTGATCGCCTACCTATGGCTCGACGGCTGGCTGGCGCGGCGGGCGAGCAAAATTTCAAATTTCAAATTTCAAATTTCAAATCTAACGGCGCTGGGATTGGCGATGTTGATAGTCACGTTGCCGCTGCTTATGACCTTCATCCAGCATCCCGACTATTTGACCGGGCGGGCGTTGAGCGTGGCGGAAGGCGTGTCACAACCGGATAACGCGCTCAGGGTCATCGGCGCGTTTAACTTCGCGGGCGATATCAACGCCCGGCAGAACTTGCCCAGCGCGCCGATGCTCGACCCGATTCTGAGCGTCGGGTTTGTCGCCGGGCTGGTCTGGTCGGTCTGGAACGCGCGGCGAGCCTCGGCCCGGCTGCTGCTGGCGTGGCTGATCCTGATGATCATCCCCAGCGCGTTGACCGCCGAAGCCCCGCACTTCGGGCGGATGATCGGCGCGGCGGTTCCGGCGGCGGCGCTGGCGGCGATGGGGTGGGTCGCCATTTACCATTGGCTGGCCGAGCGCGCAGAAAATTTTTCAAATTTCAAATTTCAAATTTCAAATCTTTTGGCGGCGGGCGTGGGGCTGATGATCATCGCCAGTCTGTCATGGAACACCTTTCAGGTGTTCGGGTTGTGGGCCAATCACCCTGATCTAGCGGAAGCGTTCACGGCGAAGTCGGTCAGGGTCGGGCAGGAGCTTGTCCGCCGGGCGGTGGCGGGCGAGGCGGTGTACGTCGAACGGCGGCTGGAGACGCCCGACCTGCTGGCCTTTGAATACTTGTTTGCGGGCACAGCCGTCCGCCGCGTGGACTTCCGCGAATGCCTACCCGTGACTTCGCCGCCCGCGACCTATCTGGCGCTGACCGGGGACAAGTCGCCGATTTCGGGCCAGCGCGTCGATCTGGGCTGGCAGGGCGTTTATACGCTGGGCGGCGCGAACGCGATCCCGGCTGATGACGGCCTAGTTGTAGCGACCTTCGATCCCGGAATCGCGGTGGCTATCCGGTCGCGTTCATCGGCGGCGGGCAAGGTGGTGATAGCATTGTCATTGTCGGTCAGCGCCCCGGTGGGGCGGGACTGGTCGCACTTTATCCACGTCCAGCCATCTGGCGTGGACGGCCAGCCGCCATTAGCGCAGGCGGATGGGCAGCCGTGCGGCGCGATCTACCCGATGACTCAATGGCATAACGGCGAGGCCATTCGGATCAACCCTGTGGAGATCGCGCTCCCTGCTGATTTGCGTCCGGGCAGTGTCGATGTCGTGTTCGGGTTGTATGACCCGGCGACGGGCGAGCGCGCGGCGCTCCTCAGCGCGGATCGGCCTTTGCCGGACAACCGGGCGATTCTGTTCAGCTTTGACGTTCCGTAAGATTGCATCTTCGACTGTTTACGCCGCCTATGGCAGCCATGCCACGAACCGATAGCCTCCGCTCAGGATATTGTGCTTTGCGTCCGTGCCCATTTCGGTCGTGTTGACATCTATCAGATACAGGGATTGGGAGTCAGCGACCAAAACAAACTGCCCATCCGGCGACCATAGCGCAGTGACCTCTGCATAGTAGTTTTCATAAATGCCTGTGGCAATCGTGCGATTCCCGCTGCCATCTGGTTGGATGACGTTCAGGTTGGCGCCGTTGCGATACAAAATGAGGCCTCCATCCGGCGACCATGCAACGAATTCTTCGTTGTCAGGCGACAGCGTGTCGGTCAGGGCAATCTCTTCTCCGGTCTCCACATTGATCAAATGAACGTCGGCTTTTTCAGGCCCGAACAGTTTCATCGTTGTCACATAAGAATAAGCGATGTATTTCCCATCTAGCGACCAGGGGTTAGCCGTCCATGGTTTCCCCATCGCCTGCTCAAATTGGCGGTGCTGAGTCCCGCTTGAATTCATCGCATGGGCTTTATACGTATAGTTTGTTTGCCAGGACACGAATGCGATCTTTTGGCCATCTGGCGACCAAAAGGGAGCATAGCCATAATTTGGCGCAAAGATCACATCATGAAGATTCTTGCCGTCTGAATCTAAAACGAGCACGCTATCGTTAGCTTGCGCGAATCGGCCTGCGGCTATCTTCAGTCCATCAGGTGACCACTGGGGATTTGTTTCATTCTCTCGGGTATTGGTCAGCCGTGTCATATTGCTGCCATCGATATTGACCCGATATAGCTCTTTGGCTACTTGCTGAAATAGAGTGCCGTTACGGTCGATACCTGAAGAAAAAACGACCGCGCTTCTATCGGGCGAGAGTGCCGCATCGCTGCCAATCTGAAAGCCAAACTTCTCGCTCAAATTGGTCACCTCGCCCGTTCCAACATTAAGGGTGAGCAGTTGATCGCCACCGGTCAAAAGCGCATTGCCGCTTCCGCCGCCCGGCGGGGTTGGCGTTAGAGTTGGTGTTGGCGGTGGCGTCGCGCTGGCGGTGGGAGTCACTGACGGCGTGAGAGTGTTTGTTGGCGTTTCCGTCCACTGCGCAGCCGTCATCGTAGCCTGCTGCTCTGGAGAAGGGCCGCACCCCATGAGAAGTATAAACCCAACCAGAAGCACGGCAAAGTTGAGTTTACTCGTTACCTTGATCAAAGTTGGCCTCCATATGTGAGATAGGCTGAGATGACTAACGTAAGATAGCATATCGGGACACACCCAGACAAATTCCTGCGTATTCGGCCTGCTATTTGGCTTATGAGACCACTCGTTGCGTGGTTTGCATATCCTGAACTGAGTTCCCTTTCCATTGAATTTTGTGTCCGGGCAGTGTTGATATCGTGTGCGGGTTATATGCCCCCGCGACGGGCACACGCGCGGCCCTGACCAGCGCGGATAGGCCTTTGCCCGACAACGGGGCAATTTTGTTCAGCTTCGACGTTCCGCGCCGTTCGCTCCATTCTCGCCGCCGCGCTAAAATCCATGCCAGCGTCCATCACAGGGAGATTCGTATGCCAACCGCGAACCATCGTCGCCTCGTCATTCCCGGCCCGGTCGAAGTGCGCCGGGAGATTCTCGAAGCGCAAACCGAGTGGATGATCGGCCACCGCGAACCGGCCTTCGCCGAATTGTACGCCCGCCTGCAAGACAAGCTCCGTAAAGCCTTTTTCACTTCGCATCGGGTGTTCGTGTCCGGCTCGTCGGGGACGGGGCTGTGGGAAGGCGCGGCTCGCAACTGTGTCCGCGATGGCAAGAAAGCCCTGCACTTCACGTCCGGCTCGTTCAGCGAGAAGTGGGCCGAGGTCAGCAAGGCCAACGGCAAACAGGTCGATGTGGTCGCCGTCGAATGGGGACAGGCCATCATGCCGGAGATGGTCGCTGAGACGCTCAAGAAGGATCGCTACGACGCTGTGTGCGTGGTTCACAACGAAACGTCAACAGGCGTCACCAACCCGATCAAGGACATCGCCGAAGTCGTCCATCCCTACGAGGACACCCTGCTGCTGGTCGATTCGGTCAGCGGGTTTCTGGGGGCGGAACTGCGGGTGGACGATTGGGGGCTGGACATCGCGCTCACCTCCTCGCAAAAGGCGTTCGCCCTGCCGCCGGGGATCGCCTTCGCGGCGGTGTCGGATCGGGTGTTGGAGCGCGCCAAGCAGATTCCGCATCGCGGCTACTACTTCGACTTCCTCGAACTGGAAACGTTCGCTCTGAAGAACAACACCCCCGCCACCCCGCCCATCGCGCTGATGTTCGCCGCCGACCGCCAGATGGACGACATCATGCAGGAGACGGTGGAAGCGCGCTGGGCGCGGCATATGCAGATGCGCGACCTGACGATCCAGTGGGCCACCCGGCGCGAGATGGGCCTGTTCGCGCAGGACGGCTATCGCTCGCCGACGATCTCGGCGGTGGCGAACGGGCGGAATATCAACATGGACGACATGGCGAAGTTTATGTCAAACAAGGGCTTTTCGATGGACAAGGGCTATGGGAAGATTAAGGGCAAGACCTTCCGTATCGCGCACATGGGCGATATGACGATGAGCACATTGGAAGAAGTGTTGTCCGGGCTGGATGAGTTTTTGGGTGTTTGAAGTTTCCCAAAATGCACAGTAATGAATAACGGCAAAGAATGAGCCAATTGAAAGAACCAAAACCTAAGGTTTTCATAAGCTATGCACATATAGCAGCCAAGAATGTTGCAAGGTTAGCCTTTGCACTTTCATTGTTGGAGATTGACGTATTCTGGGATCGAAAACTTAAACTTGGTTCGTGGAAACCACAATTACAAGAAAAGATAAAGGAATGTGATCATTTCATTGTGATGATGTGTGAGCCTTATCTTACTCGAGCAAACTGCCGGAATGAATTTCGACTGGCTTGTGACGAGAAAAAGGAAATCTGCCCTATTCGGAATTATGACTTCATTGATCTCGAAGTGACAAAAAACGGCGAAATGAAATACTTTGATTTCTCCAAAGATTTCGACGCTGGATTTCAAGACCTTACAGATCAAATCTTACATAGGCGGGTGTCATCGTGGGAGTCTTTTGCTAAGGTTCAAGAGGACGATCTACTTACGGCAATGAAAGAGGGTATGATTCCGGGTTTCATTGTCAAGGTTGTCGGTGACTTATTTATCGTCGATCAGCTTTGGGCCTTTATTGAAACATATCTCACAAAGACATATAGCAATCGTGTTTTCCGTGGAAAGCCTCAAACACCAGAGGGGGTTGTGAGTTGTTTTGCCCAAGTCAAAACTCAGCTAGCCGAGCGCAATGATATGGTTGGAGTTTTGTTAGTTGAGGGTGGCAACGAAATTGTTGACTATTATCTTGCAAACATACCTGTCTCTAATCTTGAACATGTCAAGATTGGAGTTGCTGTATATGAGACGATCACTCGAATTGAAAAACTGATCATAGAGAAAGCAGTTGGAGACGTAGATGCAATTCGAGCGATAGAACTTCAGACTTTTAACACGTTTAATACAACTGAGACTATCCGCAAGATAATCACTGATCAGGCGCGAAACATACAGAACGCTTTGTGAGCACCAAAGGACTTCCACTAACTAACTCGGCTTTTTGAAGGATGAGTTAACGCAAGATGTGAGGCAACTATGACCTTAACCATAGGCCGTGAAAAACTCCCTCTTAAGATAGATCGCGATGGAGTGATGCGCGTTGGCGGGACGCGAGTCACGCTTGACACAGTAGTTGCCGCCTTTAAGCGTGGGGCTGCTGCAGAAGAGATTGTCCAACAGTATCCAACACTTGCCCTTGCCGACATCTACACCGTTATTGGCTACTATTTACGCAATCAAGCAGAAGTGGATCAGTATCTCCAAGAGGCGCAAGCGCAAGCCAGAACCGTCCACGCAGAGAACGAGGCGCGGAATCCCTCGGCGGGCATTCGTGAACGCTTGCTGGCGCGTCGCGCCAAGCGCGGCAGCCGCGCCAAGTTTGACCGCGCTATGACGAAAGTGGCGGATGTTGAGCCAGCCGACGAAGATCGACTCTAGGTATCTCTTATGGCTGGCATAGTCGCCCTCATCGCCGTCGCCCTGATCGTCCTCGTCGCCCTGCTGTGGACGCCTGTCAAGGCGTTCCTCGCGCTGCGCCGGGCGACCGATGAGGCCGCCCGGAAACCGCATCGCGCCAAACTTCGGGAGTGGTTCCGCGTCGCCGGGCTGGTTCTGATCGCGTTCGCGCTGCTGTCGCGGGCCTCGACCAGCGCCGCGCCGCCCGACGGCCTGCCGCTGTCCTATTACGATATGGCTACCGCCGCGATAGGCGTCGTGCTGATGGGGATTTCGTACCTCTATCTGCGCGACCCGGTGGACTGAATCTTCTTTTCCGCCGTCAGATCGCCGCCAACCCCTTCAAGACCGCCTCTTCCAATTCCTCATAAGGCTCAAATCCCACCGACAGCCGCATCATCCCCGGATAGGGATATTTGTCGATGCCAAAGGTGCTGGGGACGTGCGTCATGATGCTTTCCGAATCGCCGAGTGTCATCACATACGGGATGCGATCCTTGACCTGCGCCACGAACTTGTCCGCCGCCGCGCGCCCGCCTTTCATCTCAAAGGTGACCACCGCGCCAAAGCCGCGCTCGCCAAAAACCCTGCGCGCTTCGGCGTGGGTGGCGTGAGACTCAAGGCCCGGATAGCGCACGCTGGCGATCTGGTCGTGGTCTTCCAGCCGCCGCGCCAGTTGAAGCGCGCTTTCGCATTGGCGCGCATAACGCAAGGGCAGCGATTTGATCTGGGTGGTCAGGCGATAAGCGTCATCCGGGCTAAAGATGTGCCCGATCAGCCGCCGGTACAGCATGGCCTCGCCGCGCAGCGCGGCGTCGCTGCCGCAGATCGCTCCGGCGGTGATGTCGCCGTGCCCGCCGAAATATTTGGTGGCGCTGTGAACCACCAGATCAGCCCCATGCTCCAGCGGCTTAAATAGGAGAGGCGTGGCGAACGTGTTGTCGATCACCACGCGAATGCTGCGTTCCTTGGCCGCTTTGATCATCTCAATCGCGTCGGCGACGATCAGCAGCGGATTGGACAGGACTTCAAAGTAGAGCAAACTCGGCTTGACGCGATCCAGCGTTGCGGCGAGTTCGCTCAGGGAGTAGCGTTCGTCCTGCGCGCCGAATCGCTCCACGTGAATGCCGCGCCGCCGTTCCAAAACTTTTGTGACATAATCTCTTGTGCCGCCGTACATCTCGTTCAGGAAAAGCCACGTCCCGGTGTTTTCGCGTTCGTGAAAGATTGACAACGCGATGTCAATCGCCGACATGCCGGACGACGCCAGCATTGCCCACGCCGAGCCTTCGACCCGCGCGACCTCATGCTCGGCTTCGGTGACAGTCGGGTTGCCATAGCGGGTGTAGATCAGCTCGCTGGCGCTTTGAGGGTATTCGGCCTCAGCGCGGATCGCTTCGGCGGCTTCATCCACGCTCTCAAACGGATAGCCCGAATCGCGGTAGATCGGCGTGCGGCGGCTGGCGGCTTTGAATTGAGGCATAGGAATAACGCTCCCGACAAATAATGGCAGTTGGCCCACATAGGGCGGGGAAAACGGCTGGCAAGGCGCAAAACAAACATATCACAAATGATGAGAAGGCCGCAAACCTGTCGCGGAGGCTCGTCGCCGATTTCTGCCTGCCGCGATTTCCTGTATAATGCGCAGGACTTATGTGAGCAAAGGAGCAGGGGATATGATCAAGATTCTCGTCAAGCAAACCTTTCAGGACTTTGACATATGGCTGGCCCGGTTCAAGCAGAACGCCCCAATTCGCCGCAGCTATGGGTCGCAGAGCGCAGTCGTCTTTCGCAACCCCGGCGATGCGCGTGAAGCGCTGGTTTACTTCACTTGGGACAGCATGGACAACGCGATAAAGTTCACGCAAGACCCCGTGTTTCTGGACACGGCGGAGGAAATCGGGTCAGGCATCCCGTTGATTATCACCGACGCGATTGAGGTGGATGGCTAACGCCGCCAGACCTGCCATGAATGTCACCGACGCCATTCGCACCAAACGCGCCGTGCGCGAATTCGCCGACCGCAAGCTGGCTAACGAAGACATCCGCGCCATCCTCGACGCGGGCCGCCGCGCCCAGAGCAGCAAAAACACCCAGCCCTGGCATTTTATCGCCGTCACCGGGCGCGAGTCGCTCAAGAGCCTTTCGGAATGCGGCAAGTTCGCCGGGCATCTGGCCGGGGCCGCGCTGGGCGTCGCGCTGGTCAAAAAGAAGGACGGCTGGGATTTTGACTTGGGACAGGCGGCTGCCTATATGCAGCTTGCGGCGTGGGAATTGGGCATTGGCTCGTGCATCGCGTCGATGTGGGAGCCGGACAAGGCGGGCGCGATACTCGGCCTTCCCGCCGATTTGGTTTGCGACACCATGATCTCGTTTGGGCATCCCGCGCAAAAGGCCGATCCGAAACCCAAATCGGGCGGTCGCCGGGCTTTTGAAGACGTTGTGCGGTTTGAGCGCTGGACGTGATTGGCGACCCCTGACATGAATTCAGCGTCAGCGCCGGATAGCGCATCGCAACCTGTTTTCAACGTGTTCGGGCTGGAACTGCCTGCCCGCGCGACCATCGCCTGCGTGGTAGGCACGCTAGCGCTAGTCACGGACTGGTATTACAACTTCGCCGAGAACTTTATCCCCACGCCCACATATCCCGACACGCTGCGCCACGCGGCTTACGATCACTTTGTGCTGTACTTCATGATCCCCATGATCATCGTCGTGCTGGTGTTTCGCCGCAAGCCCGCCGACTACGGCTTCCGGCTGGGCGATTGGAAGATGGGCCTGCGCCTGACGCTGATAGCGTGGGCCATCGCCGCGCCGATTCTGTTCATTGCCGGGCGGTCGCCGGATGTGCAGGAATACTACGTGCGCTACTTCAAAGACGCTGGCGATGTGCTGTTCACGGCGGTGGTGGAACTGGTCGGCTGGGAATTTTTCTTCCGGGGCTTTATGCTGTGGACGCTGGCCGAGATCGCCGGGCCGGGGGCGGCGGTGGTGTTGCAGGCCGTCCCGTTCGCCATCATCCATGTCCGCAAGCCATATGTGGAAACCGCCAGCACGATCTTCGGCGGGATGCTGTTCGGCTGGGTGGGCTGGCGAACACGCTCGTTTTTGTGGCCGTTCCTGATCCATTTCTTTATCACAACGGCGATTGTGTTTGTGGCAGTGTGGGCGAGATGAGGCTCGCTTGCGCTCTGGGAGTGGGGCGAAGCCGGAACGACTCAGTGGAACAAACCGCGCCAACAAACAGTCTGATGATCAGAATGCTTATTCACGGAGGCATGACATGTCACTACAATTGCTGGCGAATTCTCGTTGGTTGCGTCTGGCGCTGGGGTCATTGCTCGTCGCGGCGCTGGTCGCCGCCTGCGCCCCGGCCCCGGTCTTTGAGTTGAATAACACCAACTGGACGCTGGTCGCTATCAACAGCCAGCCAATCCCGGCGGAAACGCAGGCCACCCTTGAGTTCAAAGATGGCAGCATTGGCGGCAACGCAGGCTGCAACAGCTACGGCGGCAAATATCGCCTTGAGGGGAATAAGCTGATGCTGCCTGACCCGATCATGTCCACGCTGATGGCCTGCCTCGAAGATCGCATGAACGTCGAGCAGACGCTTCTTGCTGCCTTGCAGAGCAACCCCAGCGCCGCGATGCAAAACGGCCAGCTTGTCCTGACCGGCGACGATGGCACGACGCTGACTTTTGTTCCGCAGCCATGATTCATCTCGCCGCCTTTGAAGCCGCCCGTTGTTTTGGGGCGGCTGTTTTGATTCAGGCAGGGCAGCGCGCTCTTAAAATCCGATACGGCGGGGGCTTGCGAGGGGCGACGCGCGGAGCCGATAGGCGAAGCGTCCGCTGCGCGCGGTTTTAGCCCGCGATCTTTCTATCGCTTAGAAACAGATTTGACAATTACAAACCGAAGGTAGATCACCGTTAGAAACAACCATAACAGACTCGAAAAGGTAAGAAGTTTGAGGCTGAGCCCCCAAAATTCTGTGTGAATGTATAAGAATATCGCCTGGCATAAGAAAATGGACGCTGCTATCATCACCAATGCCAAAATCGACGAGAAATAACGGATGGAACGCCACTTTTCCTCATGCTTGAAACGCCACGATAGCAAGATTGCGGCAAGAGACAGGCTAAAGAACGACCCCAGTATTGCAAGTATGTGGATGAAACTAAATGTTGTTTCAGGGTAAGCTTCCACTTCGACAGGGAAGATTCCTGCAATTAAGGCAGTTGTCATATGAGGAACCGTGCTACCCCCGTCGTTGGCGGGAAAAATCCCTGCAATTAAGATTCCCATGCTCCAAATCCCCAAAAGCAAAAGACCAATCGACGACCCCACCGATCGGGACATTTCTTGATAAAGTCCAATAATGAGAGCGAGAGACCCCAAGCCCAGACCAAAAAAGGTTGAGGCAACTAGAAATTCGTAAGGCGCAAGGTGATAGTTGCCTTCGAATGAACTGATGAGATCGTAGGCGGGATTTAGAAAATACAATGCGACAACAGTGATTGCGAAGTATGCAAAACCAATGATGGCAACAGTCGCAGTTGGCGGTTTGAATGAATAATTGGCAGAAGATTTCATGCGCACTCCTTTCGAACATTGCCTGAAGGATGATGCTCAAGACGACACTTTATTATATTCGAAACGACCGTGCTAACGTTGTGTTGAACAACAACCGCGTCGAGCCGTTGGCGGCCTCGCAATTTCAGCGGCGGTCGGGCAGCTGCTCGCCGAGCAGGAGGCCGATAATCCGCTGGATGTCCTGGCGAGGCGTCTCTCAAACGAGGAAACCACGCCAACGGCGCTGACACCTCACGACCGTCGGATAGCCGAACAATCATGGCATCATCAAGGAAGCGGACATCCACTGCAAGAACGGCAACGGGGTTAATGGGCGTCAAAGTGTGGGTAGAAATCAAAACCGGGCGACTCCTGACGAGTCGCCCGGTGGCGTTATTGCAGCGTCACATGCCCGGCATCGGGGAAGAACGGGTAGACCTCCGTCTCGCCTTCGGAGCGCGCCAGCCAGTCAAAGCTGGCCGGCAGCCCCAATTGGTCAGCGTCCAGTTCGGCGCTGGCGTTTGGCCCGTTGGTCTTGATGTTCACAAAGAACAACGGGTCGCCCTGCGAGCCGTCATCCGCGATGGTTCGCACGGTGCCGATCCACGCGCCGTTGTCAAAACGGATCGCCACGCGCAAATCCACGCCAATATCCTGCACGGGTTGGCCGGTGGCCGGGTTGCGATCCGTGTCCAGCAGCCACACGTAGCTCACGCCCTGCGGAGCGTCCGGGATGTTCTCGGCGGTCTGAACGGAAAACTCGACGCCCTTGCCGGACAGCCGAACGTCCGCGCCAGTCAGCGACCGGTAATCGATCACAAAAGCGGGCGGCGGGGTCGCGGTTGGCAACGGGGTAGGGGTCTGGGTGACCTGCGCGATGGCGGCCTGAGTCGCCCCGGCGTCCAGCGCCGACTGCGTCGCGGCGGCGTTAATGGTGTCAGCGGTGGCGGTCAGCCCCGAAAAATAGTTCTGGGTGGCGACAAAGGCTTCTTGCTGGGCCTCGCCTGCCGCTACCGTCGCCTGCAAGTTGGCCTGCAGCGCGTCAATGGCGCTGCGCGTGCCTTCGTTGGCGGCAGCTTGCTCTTGAACGGCGTACTGGGTCAACTGCAATTCGGCGCGATCCTTGGCGCTTGACAGCGCCGATAGCGTGGCGACAATCTGCTCATCGGTCAAGCCTCTGGTAGGGGCAGCGCTCACGCCAAAAAAGCCGACAATGCCCATAATCCCGCTAATTACGCCAATGAGGGTTCCGATACCGGCCAGCACACCTAGAATGGTCGCCCAACTGGGGATTTTGACTCTTGATTGCACAGCGCGCCTCCTGATACATATCTGAACCGTCTCGACACTAACCACTTGTCTTTATTGTTTTCGCTCCCAGACCGCGACGGCAGCCAGAGCGTCTTCCGTGCCAATCTTGCGGAGCGCTTTGGCGGCCACGATCTGGGTCTGCGGGTCGGGGTCTTTGAGCGCGATTGCCAGCGCCGGAATCGCGTTGACATTGCCGAGATTGCCCAGCACGGTCGCCGCCATACGGCGCGGGCCGGATCGTTCGTGGCTCAACACCCTCACCAGCCCGGCGACAGCCAGTGGATCGCCGATTTGGCCGAGCGCTTTTGCCGCGAAACTGGACACATACAGGTATTCGTCCGGGTTGTCGCTTTGCATCAAATCCAGCAGCAGCGGCACGGCGCGCGGGTCGCGGATTTCGCCAAATGCGCGGATCACCGCCAGCCGCGCGGGCCCCGCGATCATTTCGAAGTCCTCGACCAATCCGGGCACGACGGCGCTGCCCATCCGCACGAGGAAATCGTGCGCGGCGGCCCGCCGCGTTTCGTCCAGATGGTTCAAGTCTAACAACAAGTCCTGAAGATCGTCGTAATTGTCCATAACCGAATAATGCCCCTGACGAGGGGTTCAACGACCGGCAATTAGCCGCTGGCGAATAGTGGCGATGATTGTACAGGGCTGTCGGCTTGTTCGCCAGTAGCCGGGCGGCGGGCAGCAATAGGAACTCGGTAACCCCGTACACAGGTCATCTACCGTTCCGGGTGTTTCAGCATTATAGTAGAGTCATAGTCAGGGCTGAATAGTGGTTATCGTCTGGGGGAATTATGATGACACTAACGCACCTTGCTGTCGCTTCGGATGAAGCAATCAGCGGGACAATTCTGGTGGTCGACGACAATGACGATGGGCGCGAGGCGCTGGTCGAGTTATTGCAAATGGAAGGCTTTGACACCCTGAGCGCCAGCGATGGCGAATCGGCGTTGTTGATCATCGCCACCGAACAGCCCGATCTGGCCCTGCTGGATGTGATGCTGCCGGACATGAATGGCTTGAAAGTGTTGCAGGAAATCCGCGCCGACCCCGCCACGCGGGAGCTGCCGGTGATTCTGGTGACAGTGCTTGACCAGCCTGACGACATCGTGTATGGGCTTGAGCTGGGGGCTAACGATTATCTGGTGAAGCCGATCCAACCGGAAATTCTGGTGGCGCGGGCGCGGACTCAACTCAAGTTGAGCCGTCTGCAAGAGCAGCGCCGGGCCGACCTTGAACACATGCGACAGATGGACGCCATCAAGGACAAATTCCTGCAAATCGCCGCCCACGATCTCAAGAATCCGATTGGCAACGTGCTGGCCGGGGTGGAATTGTTGAGCATGACCGACCCGGCCATTACGGCGCAGATACCCGACTTTGAGATGATTGTAAGAGTCGTTCGCAACGCGGCGACCCTGATGCAATCGATTGTCAGCGATTTTCTGGACCATGACGCGCTGCGCTCTGGCAACCTTATCCTTGACCGCCAATCAGTCGCCGTGAACGCGCTGGTTGAAGCCGCCATTGTGCAGTTTAAGGTGGCCGCCGAGAAGAAACAGATCACGCTGCGGGCCGCGCTCGATCCGGCGGCGGGCAAGATTAACGCTGACTCGGCGCGCTTGATGCAGGTCGCCAGCAACTTGATCGGGAATGCCATCAAGTTCAGCCAGAGCGGCAGCGAGACGGTGATCAGGACGCGCGCCGCCGGGGACCGCGTCCGCGTCGAGGTGGTGGATCAGGGGCCGGGCATCGTCCCGGAGGAGATTCCGCAGTTATTTATGGAGTTCGCCCGTCTGCGAAACCAGCCCACCGGCGGCGAGAAATCGTCCGGGTTGGGGCTGGCGATTGCCCGCCAGTTGGTGGAAATGCACGGCGGCGAGATCGGCGCGGACAGCGCGCCCGGCCAAGGCTCAACCTTCTGGTTCGAGATTCCGCGCGGGTAGGTCGAGCGCGTCCCCCCGGCGAAAATGCTATAATAAGCCAAATTCGGGAGGACATTTATGGGAACGTCCGCTGTTAGCCCGGCGAAATCTCTGGTAGATTTCATCATGGAACATGCCACAGCCGAAGCCATTCTGTCGTTCGAGCTTCCCGACGCGGAGCGGGAGCGCGCTATCGAGCTTCTGGACAAACAGGATGAAGATGCCCTGACCGCCGAAGAAGCGTCGGAGTTGCAGCAAATGCTCTTGGTTGAGGGCATTCTGCTGTCGCTCAAAGCGCGGGCGATCAGGGCAAAGGGTTGACGCTTTGGCGCGAATGTCGGTAGTCCGCCGCAAGGCTGTTCGCGATAGGGCCAGCCACTGTTGTGAATATTGTTGTCTGCCTGACAGCGCCGCAGGATACCCTTTTCATATTGAGCACATTCTCGCGCTTAAACATGGCGGCAGTTCAGGCCCGGACAACCTCGCGTGGGCATGCGTTCAATGCAATGGGTTCAAAGGCAGCGACATCGCGGGGCTTGATCCAGACACAAACGAATTGACGCGACTCTATCATCCTCGCCGCGACCAATGGGACGCTCACTTTGAAATCATGGATGGGTATGTGATTGGCAAGACGCCGATAGGCAGGGCGACTGTTGCCCTGCTTCGGATGAATCAGCCGCCGATGCTGGCAATGCGTCAGGCCCTCATTGAAACGGGGCAATGGCAAAGTTAAGCCAACTTTGCGTATTCTATTAGTACACCAGCGCGAAGGCGAGGTCATTGACATTCGTCCCCGTCGCGCCGATGCGGATCAGATCGCCCAGTTTGTCAAAGAAACCGTAGCTATCATTCTTGTTGAGGTATTCCTGCGCGTCCAGCCCCAGCGCGCGGGCGCGGGCCAGCGTGTTCCCGGTCACAATCGCCCCGGCGGCGTCGGTTGGCCCGTCGATGCCATCGGTGGCGAAGGCGCACAGGGCCACGTTGTTCACGCCTTCCAGATGCATCGCCGCCGCCAGCGCCATCTCGGTGTTGCGCCCGCCCTTGCCGCTTCCATGTATAGTGACCGTCATCTCGCCGCCTTGCAGCCAGCACAGCGGACGGTCGGGGCGTTCCAACAGGCTGTGCATGTACATCGCCAGATTCAGCCCTTCGATGCGAGCCTCGCCTTCCTTGCCAAATTCCATGCCGACGATGTTCCAGCCCTCCGTCCGCGCGTGCTTGCGGGCAGCTTCCAGCACCAGACGATTTGAGCCGATTAGCATATTGCGGACGTGGGTCAGGATCGGATCGCCCGGCTTGAGCGTCTCCGGGTGCTCCCCGCGCGCTCCGGCTTCCAGATGCTTGGTGATGGCGGGCACGGCGTCACGCACACTGTAGCGATCCAGCACGTCCAGCGCGTCCTGATAGGTGGTGGGGTCAGACGCCGTCGGCCCGGAGGCGATGGTGTTTAGCGAATCGCCGACGACATCGGACAGGATAAACGCCCACACCTGCGCCGGGTAAGCCAGCCGCAGCAGGCCGCCACCTTTAAGCTGCTCGACATGCTTGCGGACCGTGTTCAGGGCTTTGATCGGCGCGCCCGCCCGCCGCAGAGTCTCGCTGAATCGGATCACCTCGTCAAAGGTCAGGTCGCCAGCGGGCAGCACCAGATGCGCCGACCCGCCCCCGGAGAAGACCGCGATCAGGGTGTTGTCCTCGCCGACCTGCTTGGCGACATTCGCGATGGCGCGGGTGGCTTTGAGGTTGCTGTGATCGGGCACGGGGTGGGCGGCAGGGTACAGCGAAAATCGATGCGGCTCGTCGACGTGCCGCGCCAGACGCTCTGGCACGACCGCAATCGCCCCGCCCTTCAGCCGATCCCCGCACAACTTCTCGACCTCAAGGGCCATTTCGATGGAAGCCTTGCCCGCGCCAACCACAAATATATTGCGGGCCTCGTCCATCAGCATCGGCCAGTGGGTGGCAACCGCATGGGCGGCGTCCGCCGCGCGGGTGGCGGCGCTGACCAGCGCGTTAATGTGCTTGACGTGATCTTTGAATTTCAGGTCTGACATATCAGCAGCTTTCTGTCACGGGCGTATAGGTTCGCCCACGAATTATTATTCGCTCTTTGGCGGGCGTAGCCCTGCCGCAACCCACCGTCGCCGCGCCAGCGCTATAGCGTTGTCATGCATGCGCAGTCTTGCCACTGTCCCCCGGCCTATTAGCGACAAACCTTCTACACGCTCCAAGTTGTCTGCCCATCTGAAATGTTCCGCCCAGATCTGCGTGCGTGGGTTAAATAAAGGCATTGGCTGGTTGGTCACCGGGTCAACCCCTGTCTGGAAACGAGCCTTGAAGCCATTGCACGATGGACATGAGCAGCATACCCTTAGCCCGCCTGATGACTTGCTGGCGCAGAGCAGCCGGGATCCCGGTCATGTGGCCCAGAGTTTCAAATAGCCATCAATGTCCTGCCCGCGCTGTTTCAGCAGCATCAGGGCTTCTGAACGGAACAACATCTGACGATTGACTTCCGTGACAAGGCTCTCTAACTCGGCTTGTTCGTCAGGGGCAAGCTGGCTTTCCTTCCCCTTGTCCATAAGCGTTGTCAGCCGGGAGTCGTGTTCAGGCGACAGTCGCCAATAAACCACTGTCCACAGGTCAAGATCAGAGTATTTCGCAAGATCAGCAAGAGCCACTTCCGAAGGCGCGTTGCGAAAAAGCAGGCTCAAGCTCTCTGACACCACCGATTCAAGCGGTCGGTGGCTGCTTTCAGCCAGAAGGCGAATGCGCTCGTACACGTCTTGCGGCAAATCAAGAATGAAGGTTTGCTGGCTCACCTGCTCCCCCTTCCGCTTTCAGATTCGTTTGGCAAATTACGGCCCGTTCTTCACCGCCGCTTCGGCTTGCGCGGCGGCCTCCACTGGCGACACATTGTTCAACAGCGTCGCCTCGAATGCGTCCTGAATAGCCGCGCCGACGATGGCGCGGCTGGCGGCGTCGGGCATAGCGCTGCCGTTGTCAAGCATCCGCCCGGCGAACGCGGCGTATGCGGCGCGATCCTGTTCCCACACCGACAGCGCGCCCGGCTGGGAGGGCAGCCAGCCCACCGCCATCGAGTAACGCCCCTGATTCACCGGGTTCATCAGGAAATTGACCAGCGCCATCGCCGCCGCCTGGCGCGCCGGGTCGCGCGCCACGATGACCCAGCACCAGCCGCGCACCAGCGTGAACGGCTCCCCGCCGGGCGTTGGCAGCGGCATCAGGCCCGTGCCGTCAGCCGGATCGACTTCACTGAGATAAACCGTCGAGGTCATGGCAACCAGCGCCGCGCGCTCGTCTCGATAGGCGGCCCAGCCATCGCGCGCGTCCGACATCTGAAAATTTCCGGCGCTAAACACGCCCAGCTTACGGGCGTTGTCGTAATATGTCAAGACGTCAGCCAGCGCCGGGGCGTCAAGAACCGGCTGGCCCTGATCGTTGGCCAGCCTGCCGCCCGCCGCCATATATTGCAGCAGGAACGCGGAAGCCACATCGCCGACGGCCCCTGCTGGCACGGCTTGCGGCTGGCGGGCGTCCAACACGGCCTGAAACGAGACGGGCGCTCGGCGAAATGCCGTCTCGCGGTACACCGCATGATCAAATTCCAGCAAGTACGGCAGGCCCGCCAGTTGCCCATCGACCGTGCCAACCGCCCGCGCCACCGGGTACAACCCTTCGATCACCGCCGGGTCGATCAGCGAGCCGATGGGAACGACCAGCCCGGCGCGGGCCATTTCGGACAACGTGTCCCGATCCAGCAAAGCCAGATCGGGCAGGACATCCGGCGCGACCGGCGGCGCGCTGCGCAAATACCCGGCGATGCCGCCAGTCCCTTTGACTTGCTTGGGATAGAAATCGACCTGAACATCCGGGCGAGCCTGATCAAAGGCGGTGACCTGCTCGGCGAGGGTCTGCCCCGCCGCAGACTGCTCGCCGGGCTGAAACTCTTCCGGCAGCCACACCGTCAGCGTCGCCGAGGTTGGCCCCGCAGCATTGTCGACGGTGACGCTGCTCAAAGTCGGAGTGATGCCGATGTCCAGCGTGGGGGCGGGCGGGGTGGCGGTCACGCCCGGCATCGGCGTCGGCCCGCCTGTCACGGTCGCGCAGCTTGCCAGCGCGATGGCAGTCGCCACCGCAAGGCAGGCGGATAGGGGGCGCAGAGGCGCAACGGCATAAATGTTCACGCCCCCATTATAACATTGTCGCGTGTTTGCGGCTGGACGTTTGAAACGCGGAAGGGAAAGCGCGGCGAGCCGCCCGCAAAAAGCCAGACGAGCGATCCACTATGGATCGCTCGTCTGGCTTAAGGAGGAGAGAAAGCCTAGCTACCGCCGAACGCGGCAGGGGAAGCCCCGAACTACCCCTGATTGTTCAGCCGCATCGAAGCATTGACGCGCTGAGGGTTGTCGGTCAGGTGGCCTGTCTGGCGGCGCAGCCCGCCGAGGCGGGTTTGCAGGCGATTGATTTCGTCGCCCAACGGCACGACCTTGACCGTTGATTCAACCGGCTTGTGAAGGTTGTTGTGCGTGTTGGCTATCATGATTGTGTCCCCCATGACTAAAAAATGAATAAGTGCGTTGTTCTTATTATATAGGTCGCAGCGCGGAGAAAAACGGGTGTGGTACTTATGTCATAGGGCAGGGATGGTTAGGTGAGTTGCCAAGATAAGCATAGCCTCCTATAATTCCTTGTAGCTCCCATGTTCCACTTACGATTGCAATGTTAGGCAAATCTGAATGGCTTTGCGCTATTACCCAAAACCATCGCTTGAAGATTTCATAAAGCAATGCACCCCACTTGCAATCATCGATTCGCTTGAACAAGAATTCCGAGAGCGTGTTGGAGCGATCACAGCGGCGCTTTTGAACTTTGAGCCATCTGGCAATCCTGTTGACAATCTCTCGAATTTTCTAAAGGCGGACGCTGATTTTCTTGGCGTAATCTTGTCGATAACGAATCTCTCGCAGGAAAAATTCCTGCGTATATTAAGCGCTGAAAGGTTCGCTAAACACGATTATAATCCTGAGTGGACTATTGACATGGTTCACAGAAAGATTCGTGATGAACCGGGATTTGTGGAAAGGATCGCGTTGCTTTTCTTGGAGGGGCGAAATAGCGCGGTATTGGTGCAGCATGTAGCTGGCTTCTATCTCGATCAATTGGGACTTCCGACTAATTGGGATTACATTGTGCGCGATCCTCAACCTGTGCAAAACGTCATTCGCCGGAAATTGACAGGCGAGTATACAGATGCCAAAGGTGATGCTATTGAAGACATCATGAGAAAGCATCTTGATATGCTGGAAGCCAAATATGGCATCTCGCATGGCAAGGGACAGGTAAAGCTTGTTGGCAAAGAGGTCGATCATGCTCTTCCATCAGTTGATGAGCCTTATATCCTAATCATGTCTTCCTATATGGAGACAACGGGTAGCGGTCAAACGGCTCGTGCTAATGAGCAAAGTGACATGTTCTCGACGGTGCAGAAAGACAATGTTCGTTACGGAACAAAAAGAGTCTTTGTAAATTTTGTTGACGGCGCAGGTTGGCTGGCGCGGCGCTCAGATTTGCGTAAGATGTATGATGGTTGTGATCATATCGTCAACTTAAAAACGCTAGATCGGCTTGAGGCGATTATTTGCAAATATGTTCCAGACAAATTTTTCGTGCATGGGTCGCGGCCTGAAATCGTAGAGGGATGAGAATATGCAGGAAATTCATCAAGTAATTCTTGGTAATAGTCTGGAAGTGCTAAAGACAATTCCCGATAATAGTATCGATGTGTGCTTTGCCGATCCGCCGTTTAATCTTGACAAGAAATACACCACCTACAATGATCGTCATTCGCTAGATAATTATCTTGAATGGTGTGAACAATGGCTTGTGGAGCTTGTGCGAGTCACCAAGCCAACGGGTTCAATCCTTGTTCATAACATTCCACGTTGGTTGACATACTATGCTGCCATTCTGAATGATCATGCCCATTTTCGACATTGGATTGCTTGGGATGCCATGAGCGCTCCTTTGGGCAAGACGTTATTGCCTGCCCATTATGGAGTTTTGTTCTATAGCAAGGAAGCCAAAGGGACAAAATTCTATGAGATTCGTGCGCCTCATAAGACCTGTCGAGTCTGCAACTCTTATCTCAAAGACTATGGCGGCAAGAAGGATCAGATGCACCCGTTTGGCTATCTGGTGAGTGATGTCTGGACTGATATTCATCGGATTCGTCACGCAAGCCGTCGTGATGAGCATCCGTGTCAACTGCCGATTCACTTGCTTGAACGTTTGATTTTGATGACGACTGATGCTGGGGATATTGTCTTAGACCCGTTTCTAGGAACAGGCACAACAGCCATTGCAGCTAGGAGACTTCAGAGAAACTACATAGGGATAGAGCTTGACCCAGCCTATGTAAAGATTGCGCGTGATAAACTTGATCAAATAAAGGAACCGACACTTTACAAGGATTATCCAGTGTCTATGTTTCTGGGGAAAATACAAAGTATCCGCAACGTTGATGCGGCTGAACTCTTCCCGCCGCAACTGACATCGACTGACAAGAAGCGTAGCAAGCAGAAGAAAGAATCTGATGAGAATGAGCAGTTCGTGATGGAGCAGCTACTAACGGCAGCAAAATAACTCGAAGCAAATTTGCTCCAAACGCCTGCATGGGGCAGGCGTTTTGTGTTTGATTGCCTAACGGAGTCTTCCATGCCCGACAAACCCGCCGACACGTCCCTGCTGGCTGCTTTGCGCCGCTATCGCCCGGACTACATCCTCCTATGGGTGATCGCCCTCGCGTCACTGGCCCTGAACCTGATCATGCTGAACCAGCTACTGACGCTGCGCCGCGCTTCCGGGCAGGCCATCGCCGACGCTATCGCCGTGATCAGCCAGATCGAGAGCCAGACCTTCACCACCCACATCACGGTCGATGACCAGATCGAGATCAACACTTCCATCCCGGTCAACGAGACCATCCCGATCAATATCAAGCAAACGCTGCCGATTGACACGGTGGTGACCGTCCCGGTGCAGGCTGGGCTGCTGGGGACGCTCAACCTGACGGTGCCGATCAAGGCCGATGTCCCGATTGAGATCCAGCAGGAAGTGACCATCAACCAGCCGTTCGAGATCAAGACCACCGTCCCGGTGCATCTGGAAGTCCCGGTGACCATCCGTGTCGCCGACACCGAACTGGCCGCGACGCTGGCCGACATCAAGGCCCGGCTGCTGGCGCTGGCCGGGACGCTCGACGCGGCGACCACGACGCCGGAGGCCACGCCATGACCGGGACGCAAGCGACTCTGCGCCGCGCCACCGCCGACGATCAGGCCATCATCCGCCAGATTGTCATCAAGGATATTGGCCTCGACCCCACCGACCTGCACTGGTCGCATTTTGTCCTCGCCGAAATCGACGGGAAGATTGTCAGCCTCGGCCAGATACGCCCCTCCAAATCCGCGCCAGAATTGGGCAGCATCGCCACCCTGCCCGATCATCGCGGCAAGGGCTACGCGGCGATGATCATCCGCCGCCTGCTGGACGATTGGGAGCAGCCCGGCCCGGTCTATCTGGAATGCGAATATCACAACGTGACGTACTATCAGAAACTCGGCTTTGTGGAGATTCCACTAAGCGATGTTCCGCCATCCGTGCTGCGCTTCAAGCACGGCGTCGGCGCGGTTCTCGGCAAGCTGTTTGGCATTCGCGGGGCAGTGATGAAGATCGAACGGTGATAGCTTGGCGGAGGTTGTGGAAGCAAGGAGGCAATCCAATGATGGGTCCCTCCTTGTGCATGACAAGCTCTAGTGAGGCGGAATCACAAAGGCGCCGATGACTGCCCCATAATTCTCATAGGATTGATCAGAGGCCAGTATCGCCATTCGAGCGTAGGTGGTCGAGTCGTACCAGCCCGTCACCATTTCGTACTTTCCGGGAGCAAGATCGGCGGGCAGTGGAATCTCAAACCAATCCATCATGATCATGCCGGGCTGCCAATCGGTGGTAGGAAAAGTGCTCGCGCATGCCCTTTGATCAGATTGGGCCAGCGGCGGGACTTCCCCGCTGCCTGAGTGTTGGATATGAAAGAATGCGGTAAGGTCAGACTCGATAGGTCGTGTGACCTTCCAGTAGACGGACACCGACAGCCTTCCACCTGCGCGCGCGCTTGGCCCCGACCAGTTGTAGCCAAACAGGCTAATGCCGGGCATAAATTCAGCAAGCGGTTGATGCGTTGGTTCCGGGATACGCGCGCCCGGCGGAACTACTATCTCCGTGATGGAGCCTTCTTCCCAGAGACGAAACTGATCCAGCGCCATATGGCTGTCAGGATAAATGTCTGTCAGCATCTTTGCGCTGGTCGCATTTCGGTCGCTGTTCACGACATAAGTCGCGCTGGTTGGAGCGCCATCAGCTAACGGCAAACAATCCTGCAGGCTGACGCGACGCGCAGCGCTGTCACGGAAACCAAGGGCCAGAAGCGGGGGATCGATTCGGCCAATGATCACGTCGACAAAGACAGGCTCGGATGCGGCCCGCTTGACCAGCCTGTGGAGCACATCGGCTGTGTCAACCATAAAGTCTTCGCGCAGCGTTGGTGTCTGCGGCCAGCGCACAAACACTGTGTAGATGCACCAGACGACGCTGGCTGCGGCCATCAGACCTGCCAGCGCGAGGCTGGGCCATCGAATGGTGGGCCACGCAGCCAAACGCCGCGCTTGATCGGCAATCCAGCCCCATCCGACAGCGGCCAAACTGATCGGCGCTCCAACGATCGCTGATGTGCGCTCGAAATTTGGAGCGCCAACCGTCAGCATTGAAGGTATCATGAGCAGCGCCAGCCACGCCAAAAGCAGCCGTGCCAGCGGGGAGCGCCGAAGGTTCACCACTGACCAGATTGCTCCGGCAAAAAATCCAATCGACAACACAGGGTCAAGCATGGGCGCGCCCGGCACATTATGCCTTCCAGCGTTGTCGCCAACAAAATTGATGCTGCCGAGCATTCGCAACCCGTTACTGGCTATAGCCAGCGCGGGCGGCAGGTCGCCATACAATAGATCATTCATGACAATCCGGCCTCGTGTCCATAAATATGCCGGATGCTCGATATAGGTAATGATCAGCCATAAGCATAGGCCAACCCCAATCGCGCTAAACAACCCAGCGCCTCTGGCAATCTTCCAGCGGCGGGCAGGTATAGCGACCACGAATGCTTGAATGATCATAAAAGCCATCAGCGGCAGCACAAACCGGGTATGAAGCCCGGCATACTGCATAGACCCGCCGACCAACCCGGCCAATACCCATCCAGACCATGCGCCGCGCCGCAATCCGCGCTGAATCTGCCATACGCAAAATAGGTACATCACTGGCATGCTGCCGGCTTCCATACCCACGCGCGAGAGAATAGTCTGATAAGGCAAGTAGGAGAGCGCGCCCGCAGCCAAGAGCGCGACCAGCCGTTTGCGCTTGAAAGTCTCGTCTGCAAAAAGCTCTTTGAAACAGCAATAGGCCACTGGCACGGCAAGCGTGCCTGCGGCAGCGGTGACTGCTCTGGAAGCAATGAGGCTGTGCAGGCCAAGCAGCTCAGGAATGACAGTCAGAAACACCAAACCTGCGTCACCCCCGCCGCCGCGCGCCTGAGCGCCATAATGGGCAGTCACTTCGCCCGTCTGGATCAGCTCGTAAGCCCGCGCTGAAACCCATACCTCGTCATTCCATGCCTGGGGTGGCAAATGATCCAACGACGAAAAGCGCATGAGCGCCGCGAGGAGCGTAGCGAGGACGACGCCGGTATGCTCAGAGCGCCAGTGGTGAATCTTCATCGATGCCTCTTCACAATTAACACGAGTTCGGGACAGCTAAAGGGCCACCGCAAGAGGAGCATATCACGAGCCGCGAACTTGATAGAAGGTTTCTTGGGCTGATCGCGGCCCACGATTAAGCTAGCAAGCAAATATACCAGAGTTTTGAAGATGCTTTGGTGGCGAGAATGCTCAAGTCTGAGAGATGTTCTTGAGTCGATTGTGAACGGTCTGAATGCTTGCATCAAAGTCGATAATCGCGGTTTGTCTGAGCCAGAGCCAGTCTTAAAAGAGGGCCAGGCGTCATGGGTATTCCCTTACCGCTTGAGTGTAGCGCCATCCAACCGATCCAGCGCCGCGCCGACCAGCTTCGCCGCGTTCTGATAATCCTGCTTGTTGAGCATCGCCGTTGGCGTGTGGATGTAGCGGCACGGCACGGAAACCACCGCCACCGGGACGCCATCCTGCGCCAGATGGATCGCTGCGCCGTTTGTGCCGCCGACGCCCGGCTGCTTGAACTGATACGGTATCTTGGCCGCTTCTGCCGATGCGACCAGCCAGTCATTCAGGCGCGGATCATAGATCGTGCTGTGATCCATCAAACTCAGCGCCGGGCCTTTGCCGAGCTGAGTCGTCGGCGATGAGTCTTCTTCGCCTTTGGGCAGGTCGTCGGCGATAGTCCCTTCCAACACAAGGCACAGGTCGGGGTTGACCCGGTGCGCCGCCACCTTCGCGCCCCGCAGGCCGACTTCTTCCTGCACGCTGAACGATCCCACGATGTCAAACGGATAACGCTTGCCCTGCAGAACCTTGACCAGCGTCGCGCAGCCCGCGCGGTCATCAAACGCCTTGCCGCGCGCCAGCCTGCCCAGATCGATAAACTCGCTCTCAAACCCGATCCGCGTCCCCAGCGGCGCTTTGCCTTCCGCCGCTTCTTTGCTGCCGACGCCAATATCCACCCGCAGCGTGTCAATCTTGATGACTTTGTCGCGCTCGTCATGCTCGGTCAGGTGGATCGGCTTGACACCGATCACGCCGGGGAACTTGTCCGGGCCGACCAGCACGCGCTTGCCCGGCAGGATGCGGTCATCCAGCCCGCCGATAGCTGCCACTTTGAGCATTCCGCTGCTGTCGTGGCCGTTGACCATCAGCCCCACTTCGTCCATATGAGCGTCGATCATCACGGTCAGCCTTGACCGCCCCGCCGCCTTTTTGCGGACGATCAGATTGCCCATCGTGTCGGTTTGGATGTCGTCAACGTGCTTCTCGACCAGCCCGACGATGATCCGGCGAACTTCGCCCTCGGCCCCGCTGATGCCCATCGCTTCCGATAATTGTTGTAATATCTTCACAAGTCAAAATCCTTTTTAACCACAGAGGGCACAAAGGACACAAAGAAAAGGCATAAGGTTTTCCCTTTGTGGCCTTTGTGGTTCAAGGTTTCATATTTCATCGTCCGCCGAGCGCTCGGCGCGGGCCGCCTTGCGCGCTTGCTTCTTTTCGATCTTTTTCAGAATGGCCTTCTCAGCCTCGCGCGCTTCTTGACGCTGCCGATACCACACGCCGATCAGCCAGCCGCCCAGCAACATGCATGCGACGCCTACGCCTTGCACGAGGTCATTGCGAACCATTGCCCCTTGCACAAACAGAGCCATCCCCGCCAGCGAAAAGAACGGCCCGCGAAACGGTTTTGTCCCGCGCCACACGCGGGCGAGGGGGGATTCAGTTGGTTGATAAGATTTCTTTTTTGCCATATCTCACAATTCACACGGTAGGGGCAAGGCAGCGCCTTGCCCCTACGAATCGTCAATCCAACGCCAGTCCGCCCATCGTCTCGCCGTCCAGCCCGATCACAAACTCCGTGATCAGCCGCGCCGCCCGTTCGATGTCCTTGACCGCCACAATCTCGGTCGGCGAGTGCATGTTGCGGATCGGGATGCTGATGATCGCCGAGGGGACCCCATCGCGGCTGACCTGTGTCGCCCACGCTTCCGTCCCGGTCGAGCCGGGGTAGGCTTCCACCGCCAGCGAGATTTCCAGTTCCTTCGCCTTCGCCCGCATCAGATCAAACAGCTTCGGGTGCGCGTTTGGCCCGATGCAGATCGTCGGCCCGCCGTCCAGCGGAAAGCCCTTATCGTCCCCGACCCCGACGCCAATCGCCCAGCCCGTGTCGATCACAATCGCCAGATCGGGCTGCGTCCGCCACGCGACCGTGTGCCCGCCGCCCAGCGTCACTTCTTCCTGCACCGTCGCGGCAGCCAGAATATCCCAGTCGTGCTGGCGGCCTTGCAGGTTGTGGAGAATCTGCGTCAGCGCCGCCACCGATGCCCGGTTGTCCATTGCCTTGCCGACAACCGTCCCGTTGCCCATGCTGATCGCTTTTTGGTCAAAGCTGACCACCGTCCCCACCCGGACGCGCCGCCGAAGCTCGCGCTCCGATAGCCCGGTGTCCACCACCACGTCTTGAAAGGCGGGGAACTTCTTGCGCTCGTCTTCTTTGAGCACATGCGGCGGGCGGCTGCCAATCAAGCCCCGGATGGGTTTGTCGGCGTGGACAACCACAGGCTGGCTGAGAATGATGCGCCGATCCACCCCGCCGACGTTGGTCACGCGCAGGAACGCCCCGTCGATATAGGTGACCATCAACCCGATCTCGTCCATGTGCCCGGTGATCAGGGCGCGGCGGCGCGGGGATTTGCCCGTACCCCGACGGGTGGCGACCAGACTGCCCAGATCATCCACATGGTAATCGTCGGCGAGGCCTTTCCACGCCTTCTGGATGGCAGCGCGGATCGGCGCTTCATAGCCTGACAATCCGGGCGTGTTGGAAAGCTCGATCAGATGTTTCTCTAAATCCATGCGGATGATCCTGTTGTCTACCGGCTCCCCCTCTCTAGTCTACCCCTGCAAGGGGCCGGGCGGAGAGGGGAACGGGGGGTGAGATCATACCTACGGCGGCGGCGTCGTCGTCTCGGGCGTCGGCATGTCAGTGGGAGTGTCGGTCGGGGTTGACGTTGGTATCTCCGTGTCGGTGGCCGTCGGCGGCGGTTCGGTCGTCGCCGTCGGCACGGTCGGGGTGATCTGCCCGGCCTGCGCCGTCGCCGTCAGGTTGAGCCACGCCTGTGTTTGCAAAGCGTAAAACGTGCTTGTCGCCGCCAGATTCGGCGTTTTGGTCAGCGTCGGCGAGGGCGTGATTGACGGCGTGAAGGTCAGCGTCGGGGTCGGCGTCTTGGTCGCCGGGATGAACTGGGTAGGCGTGGCCGGCAGCGTGACCGTCGGCCCGCCGGGCGTGTAGGTCGCCGTGATAGTTGGTGTGTCCACCGGCGTTCCGGTCAGCGTAGTCGTCGCCGTCGCCGAAAGCGCCACCGCTGTCTGGGTGTCGCCGAACCGAATATTTCCGCTTCCGCCGCTGAAGCCGAACAGGATCACGATCCCGCAGAAGTAGCAGGGCAAAGTCGCCAGAATGATGCCGATCAGAATGCGATGCCTGCGGCGGCGACCTTCATCCTGCAACGTTTCTCGACGGCTCATCGATCCATTCCTGTAAGGGGAGCGTAGGGGCGACTCGCTGCCTGCGTCCATTCGGGGAGTCCCCCCTCCATAGAATGCGGTCAGTCTAGCATGTCGGCGGACGTGTGTCAACGCGGCGTCGGTTTCGCCGCCCCTTGCCTCATGGCGCTGGCTATGCTACGATGGCGCTACACATCAAGGAGAGCCAAACTCATGGCGCATTTCCTCAAGTATCAGTTGGAAGATGGAACCGTGTTTGAAGTGGAGACCACCGAACCGCCCGCCACCGCGCACACCGGGGACGTGATGCGCGGGGGCGGCCTGCGCGGCCCGGCGCTGGACGCGCCGCGCCAGTTCAGCGAGGCGCTCGGCCCGGTCAAGGCGGCGGCCCGCGCCGTGATGGATCAGTTCAAGGAATTGGCCACCGATGAGATCGAGGTCGAGTTCAGCCTGACCGCCAACGGCGAGGTAGGCAACTTCGCCATTGGCACGGTGGGCGTTGGCGCGAATTACAAAGTCAAGATGAAGTGGAAGAAGGCCGAATAAAAGCTAACCCGTCGGGCTGATCACTGGCCTGCGCACAATTCAGCCCAGCGTCCCTTGAGGCTGCTGGTGTCCGCCGGGCAGTCGGCGACGACCTCCGTCACGAAGGTCAGGCGGCTGTCGTTGACCCGCCCGGTGACTTCCCAGCAGCCCGGCGTCGGGAAGATCAGCCCGGTGGCCTGAAACGCCCCGCTGTAGCCCTCCGGGATATCCGCCCGCATCGGCGCGGCTTCGCCATCCAAACGGCGGCCTTCCAGCGTCAGCGCCGCCCCGGCGGGCTGCCGCCACCACCAGAACTTCATCCCTAGCCCATCCGAGTCAACGCTGCCGGGGCCGTCCGGCGCGAAGATAACTTTGCCGTCCGGCCAGACGCCCGTCCACAGCGTGCCTTCATCATTGCCCAGAACCTCGGGGGTCGGCCCTGACTCGCCGGGCGGAAGCTTGCCGTTGGGCGCGCTGACCGGGCAGACAAACGCCGTCGGCGCGGGCGTGGGCGTTGGCGGCTGCGGCGCGGGTTGGGCCGCGCAGGCGGCAAGCGTGAGAGACAGGCAGACAGGCAGCGGAGTCAAGCGCGATTTCATGGAAGCCTCCCGGTGACATGGGCTGCCATTACTACACCGCCAGATTCAAAGCCGTTCCCGTCCCGGCGTTCAAACCTGATCCCCCCGAACGAGGACGGAGGGCGTGGGCGATTGTCATGGCGCGATGGGGTTCAAGCGGGTACTATTGGCAGGCGGCGATATTCCCGCCCCGGCGCGACCCATGCAATTATCTCAATCACTGACTTCACGACAAAAGCCTTCAACCCTCTGGTTCGGCGGGCTGGCGATGCTCGCCGCCGCCTTGATGCTCGGCGCGGGCCTCAACGACTTCAGCATGTGGTTGGATGAAGTCAACATGACGCGGGCCGCGCTGGCCTGGAACCCGCTCGATTTTGCAACTTACGGGCTGGCAGGCCATCCGCCCCTCTACTTCATTCTATTGCGCGGCTGGATTGGGCTGGCAGGGCAGGGCGATCTGGCCCTGCGCGCCCTGACCCTGTTCGCCGGGCTGTTGGCGACCGCCTTTGTGTTTCGCGTCGCGGCGGATTTCTCGCGCGGGGTCTCCGGCGGGGTTATCGCCGCGCTTTTGTTCGCCTCGATGGGCTTTGTCAAATACTACGTCCACGAAACCCACAACTACGCCCAGTTCATGCTGTTGTGCGTGGCCCTGCTGTTTTTTGCCGAACGCTGGTGGCTGCGCCCGCGCCGCCGCGCTTACGCCGCCGGCGTGATCCTTTCCATCGCCGCGCTGATCTATACCCACTATTATTCGATCTATTTTCTGGCCGCGCTCAACGTTGGAGCGCTAATCTTCGCGTGGAAGCGCTGGGGCCAGTGGGCGCGCTGGGTCGGGCTGGAAGCGCTTGCCGGGCTGCTGTACACGCCGTGGCTGTTTCGCATCGCCCTGATCGTCCAGAAGATTATTGAAGGCCGCGCCAACAAGGTGCGGCGCATCCCCACCGCGCAGGGAACGTCGGCAGGCACTATCATGGACGCGGCTGCCGCCCTGCTTTCCGATCAGGTCGTCCTGTACGGAATCGCGCTCGCGCTAGGCGTCGCCGGGCTGATGTGGTTGGGCCGCGCCCGCCGCCCCGATCTCCGCCGTCTGCTCCCCCGGCTGGCCCTGCTGGCGACTCTCATCTTTGGCAGCGTCGCGCTGGCCCTCGTCGTCAACCGTTTTTACAACACCTTCACGCCGCGCCGGGTGATTTACGTGCTGCCCGTCTTTGCTATTTTGCTGGCGACTCTGCTGGCGACCCTGCCGCGCTGGCTGGGCTGGGCCGCCGCCCTGATCGTCACGTCTGTGGCTGTGTGGTATGGCTGGTCAGTGATTCTGCCCGGCAACTGGTTCTTCCGGCAGGCCGTCGAAAGCGTCCGCGATCAGCTTCAGCCCGGTGATCTGGTTTTGCTGCAAGCCACCGACGCCCCCGTCGTGGCCGACCACAGCCGCCCGTTGATCTATTACGGGCGGACGCTGCTGCCGCCGCATATCGTCGTGATGACGCTGGGCCAGCAGTCGATCATCGGGACGCCTGACGGCGACGAGGCCTTTGCCAACACCGTGTTCGCCCCGGCGGTGGTGACGCATCGCCGCTTCTGGGTGATCAGCGCCATCGACTCGACCGTCGCGCCCGCCACGCTGGACTGGGTCAGCAGGCTCAAGCTGTGGGCTTACCGGCCCGCCCACACTCAGGAGATTGGCGCGATGCGCGTCACGCGGTTTGAGCGTGTCGGTATTGGGCGCGGCGCGCTGCCTGATGCCGCGACATTGTCGCCCCGACCCCTGATGTCGCGGGTGTTTGGCGACATATTCGAATTGGATCAAGCGCAAATCAGCCGGACGACCGTCAAATCCGGCGACACGATTGATATCTGGCTCGATTGGCAGGCCATCCGCCGCCCCGATCAGGATTACGCCGTGTTTATCCACCTGCTATCCGGCTCAGGGACGCTCATGGCCCAGACCGATGGCGACCCGGTGGACATCAGTTATCCGGCCCCCACCGGGTGGTGGGCCATCTTCGCGTCAGTGTTTGACGCGCGAACGCTGGTTGTCCCGGCGGGCCTGCCGGCGGGAACCTACCAGTTGCGGCTGGGCATTTACAGCCGGACAACCGAAGCGCGATTGCCCGTCGTTCCGGCGGACGGTACAATCGCGGATAGCTTGCTGCTGACGGCCATTCAAGTCGTTCGTTGAGCAGAGCGTGTGACGGCGTATGCATATGGCTTATAGCTTATGGCGTATGGCTGATGGCATTATCTGTCGTTACTGGTGACTAGTCACTAGCCACTAGCCACTCGTCACTCATTGCTCGTTGCTCATTGCTGTTTTCAAGAGGAGTTCTTGTGCCCAAAAATGTCCAGCCGCCGCGCGTCTCGATAGTCATCCCGGCCTTTAACGAGGAGACCGTGATCGGCGTTGTGCTGGATCAAATACTGGCGCTCAGGCTGGACGCCGAAGTGATCGTCGTCAATGACGGCTCCACCGACGCGACCGCCGATGTGGCCCGCGCCCGCAGGAACGTCCGCGTGATTGAGCATCCCTACAACATCGGCAACGGGGCGGCGGTCAAAACGGGCATCCGCGCCGCGCATGGCGAGGTGATCCTGCTGATGGACGGCGACGGCCAGCACCCGCCCGCCGATATTCCGCGCCTGTTATCCGCCGCCGACCGCTACGATATGGTGGTTGGGGCGCGCGCGTCGGCCTCTGATGCGCAGGCGCATCGCACGCTGGCGAACACCCTGTATAACGCCTTCGCCAGCTATATCGTCGATCACCGGGTGGAAGACCTGACCTCCGGCTTCCGCGCGGTGCGGGGGCGTATTGCGAAGGGTTTCGCCTATCTGCTGCCCAAC
>Ga0210377_10000200_pt1 | contig 57293 bp, 51 predicted proteins | sample PLM4_65_b1redo_FD_155480 | JGI IMG/M metagenome (GOLD analysis project Ga0210377, IMG submission 155480) | Groundwater sediment microbial communities from an aquifer in East River, Colorado, USA - PLM4_65_b1 redo | ecosystem: Environmental > Terrestrial > Soil > Riparian zone | place: USA: East...
TCCTCCCTGCTCATGGTGATCATGTCCTTTTCTGCCACAATGCCCTCCGTTTTACGTCAGGCATTGTAACTGGGAATAGGACATTTCTATTTTGGCGAATTAGGACATTATCATTTTGGGATTACAGCCTGTTTTTTGCCCGATTTTTATAACGAATGACGAGTTGATTTGAACTGCGAAATGTTTTTCTGTCCCCACTTCTGACCTATTTCTTCATATGGTGAAAACATCGGGATCAGGTGATAATATTATGGACTTGAATATAAGATGCGTATTCTATGCGGAGAGTTCGCGTCTTGCGGCATAAGTAGCTGAGATAAAGAGGTATGTCAATATACAAGACCCTATCGCCTCTTTGCCTTTCATCAGAGGCTGCGCGACAAATCAATCTTTAGCCTGATCTCTGCGGTCTTGTTCCCAGGCTGGCCATCCCGGATAAGAGATAGATAAGGATCATCGACGTAGTGAAGTCAGTGGGTCGCTTGCGGACGCGATGTTTTTGCATGAAACAGTTTGCCGATGATTATATTGAAAAGATTGGTGCGCGAGAGAAATGGGAGAGGAGGCTTTTTCCGCATGCCGAGGAGCTTCATTTCCTTTTTGAGCTCCACATTGCTCCTGTCATATTTCAACCCCTTCTGGAAGTTCTCGAAAGCATCTTTTTTCTTGCCCGCGACAAGGAAGGTCCTGCCGAGATTGAGGTAGAGTACCGGATAGACCTTTTCCGCGGTCTCGGAATCAGAGGTCTTGAACAGGACGAAGGCCTTACTGCAAGCGGCCAAACCGCTCTTGTATTTTTTGTCCACTACTGCCTGGAGCCAGCCGTAATAGGAGAGAATATAGGGATGGTCTGGATAGGCGATATTAGCCGCGAGCAGGATGCTGTAAGCCTCCTTACGGCGGCCGCCCCGAAGTTGAACGAGTGCCTCCTTGAGATATGCGGCAGCCGGCACTCCATCGGACTGGTCCTGTTGTTTTGTTGATTTATGGGTAACACTCCGTTCTATAGACATAGTAATACCCTTTCACGTCTTGAATCAAAGGACCACTTTGGTTCTTATGGTATACAACGCTCACGGCCCCTTTATCTAAGACCTACAACCAAACAGGGTCACTTCAAATTATTGTACATCAATTAAAAAATAAAATTGTGATTACAAATACGTTTTGTTTTCTTCCTTTTCCTCTATTTCTTAATTCATACTTCATGCTTCCTGATTGTTTTTCCCTTTCGACTTGCTTTAATCCTTTCTTCTTCCTTGTCTCATGATGGGTAACCCGCTATATATGCGGGATATCCAGGCAGACATCCTAAAAACGGACGTGCGGGTCAGCATCGTCCGGGAGGTTATCGGCCCTGGGCGCTGCATTTCTGGCTGGTATGCAGCACGGCGTGTGGAAGGCTGATGATATCAGGAGAATGGCCTCGCAGGGCGGGCTGGTGAACGGCGAAGCGAACCCCGGACTCGAAAGAAGATACAAAAAGTGGAATGAACTGCATCGCATGATGAGAGAGCTGGATAGGCTGCGATGCTGCGATCCGAATTGCAACATCGCTCTCAATAGTCAACAAGAAAAACCGGCGTCCGGAGGGAATTACGGATCGAAGGGTATGCACTCATGTCAAGACATGAGAAAAAGCCGTTCCTTGTTGCGTTGTTCGTAGTGCATCATGGGGAGAGAAACGAAATGGGTGCTATGCTAAGATCAAAGGCCTTAAAGATGCCCTTATTTGGGATGACGAACAAAGTTTCTTAAATGAAAATGCATATGAAACTTTCTCAGAAGACCAACGTATAAAAACATTTCTATGGGTTTCGCACCAACCTTCTGCTTGAATCTCATTGATGCCGTATTGGACAGGAGTGTAATACTGAAAAACCTATAGACGCCTCGTTGTCTCAACCATTTGTAAAGTTCGTATCTGACGTAGGGTGCGAGGTTTTTTCCCCGGAACGCTTTGTACGTTCTGGCGTCAAACAGATACGCCTCATCTGGTTTGAGAACGATCGTTTTGCCCTTATAGATGAGATAATGCTGATCAGCCCATGAATAAGACGTTATCTCCCCCTTGTGCTTGGCTGCCACACATATGCACCCGTTATCCATCATTCGATTATATTGTTCTGTTGACGCGGATCGCTCTTCGTGATTTCCCAGATAGGTCATATCATCACGTGTCAGCACTGTGATTTCTAAATCTTCAATCCGCGGGATAATGTTGTGTTCATCGTGATCGATAAAAACTTCTTCCATGATGTAGTAGGGTATCACTTGAACCAATGAAGAAACAATGTGATATGCTCTTAAAAAGGTTTTGTTTTCTTGTATTTTCAGGACAAAATTGATCATTTAGGACTCAGACCTAATTTTATTCGCAACGCTGAAGCCTTGTAGGGCTCACAATTCAACATCGTCGCGACATCAATTATCCTGCTGATCAAATCCCTGTTCGTGGCAAGTTTCGTTCTTCTGCGGTCATAGAAAATATTATCCTCTAAACCGACCCGGACACCTCCACCGGCAACCAACGCCATCACATTGGTCTGGAATTGATAGTCTCCGACCCCTCCGGCCGACCAATAGGCCTGGTCAGGCAGTTCTTTAATCAACAATCCTAAATGTAACATATCGGATTGAGCGCAGGCAACGTTTCCTAGTATAAAGTTTACATAGTAAGGGGGTCCAATGAGTTTTTTGTGTATAAGATATTTTGCATAATTGATCATGCCCAGGTCGAAAACCTCCAGCTCCGGTTTTATTCCCTTTGCCATCATGGTTCCGGCCAAATCTTGAATCATCTGGGGCGTGCTGACACTGGCCTGTGTGTTAAAGTTCAGCGAACTCAGGGTCAAACTGCCGAAATCGGGCTTCAGCGCATCTTCCAGATCAAGGCACGCTGACCGGTGCTCAAATTCACTGAAGGTTCGTCCGCTGGTTGACACGCATAAAATAATTTGCTTATCGTGTTTTCGGATACCCTCGATAATTTTTTGATAAATTTCTTTCTTATAGGTGGGCTCCCCTGTCTTGGGATCTCGCGCGTGAAGATGAACCATATTCGCCCCGAGAGCAGCGGCCTCGAGAACTTGGTCGATTATTTCTTGCGGCGTTACCGGAACATGCGGCGTCATTTCCTTGGTCGGTATCATTCCGGTTGGCGTAAAATTCAGGATAAATTTATTATTTTCCATTAAACTTTTTCCTACCCGCTTTTAGCGTGATGTCATCTCTGATATCTAATTTTCATGTTGGAGTATAAAAAGAACGATCTTGCATGTCAATGGAAATCTGTCCACAATATATTTGACAACACCCCGTGCCAGATACGATACGGACACCCTAACAAGAAGGACAAGGGCAACGGGTGCTCGGAAAGAAGTAGTCGCGGCGGAAACTGCTCGCGTCATTTTTTTGGAAGGAATACGCGGATTATGGATTGGTTGTCTGCAATCAGGACATCTTCATCCGAGGCCCACCTGCGTTGGGAGAAAAGTATTCGCGGGCGGGAGCCTTCTTAAAAAGTAAGATCTCCTGTACGAAAGGAAGCAGAATGATTTTTAAATTTTATGGAGGGGACTTTATTATTTCCCCGTTATGACATACCTCACAATTCTACCCAAAATGGTTATTCCTAATACAATGCTTATCAGGATTGCCAGGAGAATAGCAAAAAATAAAGTCAATTTAAAGACAAGTAAGAAAAGAGGGATGAGAACGACACATACAATCAGTGTCAAGCACCCTGTCGCAAAATCTTTTGTTTCCAACATATGGCATCCCTTCTTATGTATCCTGCCTGATCCCCGCCTGCACTGTATCCGCCCATACCCTATATTGTGGATTCTATCACAAATTCTCGAAAGGAACAGAGAGAAAAAGTTCAGCCAGGGTGGTATATGGTATGGGCTCCCCTGCGCAGGAATCTGACGCGATACCAGTACCATGGGCGCTTTTACGGAGGTAAGGTGGATAAAATCGCGAGATCAGGAACATCTTTTAGACTTGCTCCCGTACTATCGCCCCGTTGCTTTCCGTCAGGCCCCTGATGAAGACGGTCTCCCCCGGCCGAAGCTCGCCACAATCTCGGCGCCGAATAGAAAGAGTGCCTGGGATAGATAGATCCACATGAGGACCACGAAGAGCGATTTGAACGAACCGAAGGCAAAACCGTATCCCGGGTTGTAGGTAAGGAAAAAATAAAAGGCCGGCCTCAGAGCGAACCAGAGGAGCGACGTGACCAGAGAGCCGATCACCAGATGACGAAACCGTACACGGGTCGAGAAGGTGAAGTAGAGCGCGAACACGACGCCCGTGAACACGATAAAAGGCGCGATTTCTTCCAGGGCGCTAGGGAGCAGTCTCAGCGGCTGTATCCGCTTTACCAGGGGAAGCGCCACGCCGGCAATTGCCACGACAGAGAACCCGGCAAGGAACAGAACGCTTATTGCGACATCGAAAAGCTTTTCCAGGAGAAAAGGCCTGCCCGTTGTTTTCTGGAAGATCGTGCTGAGCGATATCCGCATACCGGCCACGAGTCGGGTGACGGCCCAGAGGATCACGAAGAAGTTGATGACGCTGATCGCGCGCTTGTGCCTCATGATCATACTCAGCTCATTGAGGATCACCTGACTGTAGGCAGGAACGAGCTGCTTCAGGAGCTCCTGTGTTTCCTCAAGCGCTCGAGCCGAAGATCCGATCAATGCGCCGAGCAGAAACGTGAAAAGAAGGAGCGTCGGGACGAGCGCCAGCGTCGACAAAAAAGCCAACGACGAGGCGGCGGTCAGACCCTTGTTCCTCCGAAATGAGGAGAAGGCCTCAGAGAGAACGATTCGAAGTTTTTTCAGAAGATCGATTGCGCTATTCATCATACATTTTCCTGATCAATATCCTTCGATCACAGAGGAATCATGAAAAGGACGGAATGACAGTTACTCCTAAAGAAACATACAGGACCGGATCGTTTCGTATCCAGCCATCTTGCAGTTCTCTATCCTGCCCTTAACCTGTTTACCTTCGGCATCCCTTCTGCGCATGTCGAACAGGTTCCCGTTGGCGGCCGCAGATTCTCCCTTTACCGACCCATCATAGCGCTATGCCTATCCCCGGGCCCATTTTGCACCGACCCCGCCACGCTTCAACCCGGTGAGCTACTCCGAACAAATACTAAAGTTGCATAAACGAGATGCTCTGCAAATTCATACTAGATATTTACACTATATCACTGATTCCCGAGCAGTCAAATCCCCACAGTGGGTTAATAGAGGTTTACAGGATTAGGTCTTATTCCGTTATCCCGGAAAGAGTGCTATAGTTAAGTAGGTAGATTCTTTTAAACCCTATCCCGGTGCATGGTGTGCGCCATTATCATATTCTTCATAACCGCCCTGTTTCCCGTCCATCGACCGTGAACATGCGGCGGATGAAGAGCAGGCAGGTTTGAAGGTACGCATGAGAGAAGGGCTCTCAATCCGTTTGAGAACAGATAGAAGAAAGGAGTGATGATCATGAAAGACGAACACACAAGCAGGAAAGAATCGATCCTGATGCCCGTTCTGGCGGGCGGCGCCCTAGGGGTGGGGTTAGCACTGCTGCTCGCGCCGAAATCGGGAACAGAGATCAGGAAAGACCTGAAGCGGGTCGCTAACCGGTTCTCACAGGCCATTGATATAGGCAAGGATCTCTATGGCGAAAGCAGAGAGTTTGCAAGCAAAGCCGTGGAAGCCGGCAAGAAGGCGTACGTGGAGGAAAAGCCCCTGGAGCCCATTATGAACGAGAAGCGCTCGCTCGTAGTGTCGGTCCTGGCGAGTGGCATCATCGGTGCAGGCATTGGGGCGGGCATTGCGCTGCTGCTGGCGCCGAAATCGGGAGCCGAGACCAGGAAAGACCTGAAGCGGTTCGCCTCGAGTACAGGAGAGCAGGTTGTATCCGCCATTGACAAGGGCAAGGATATCTTCGAAGCAGGCAAAGGTGCTGTAACTGCGGCCGTCGAATCAGGCCGTATAGAGTACGTCGAAGGGAAAGAGAAATTCGAGCATGCGATCTAACCGTAGATGTTCCCGGGAGAGCCATCGCGTGGGGTGAGGGTGCGCTCCCGGTCCAGAGAGGCGTATTCAAGCAGCCCAACAGGTCATGAGGCGCCGGTTATAAGTTCCGGTGCCTCTTGCTGTCTCTCCCGGAGGCGCAGCGTCTGCAGAGAAACGCAGGGATCAGATTCGAGCTGCCCGTTAAGGAATGAACCGGGAATTCCATAAGGCGCAACAACGCTTGGAACATCGCGGATCCTCGTTCAGTCTAATCTTCACCATGGCCCTGTCCGCGGCCGTGCTTTTTCTCTTTCTTTTTCTCCTTACGCTCTTCTTTTCCCTGGTGCATCCCCTGCTTCTTCCACTGACCATATGGAATGTGCGGTTCTTTCTCGTAGAGATTTCGGTAATTCCTTGGGACCCCGTACACCGGGGCAGGGACAGAGCGTTTATTCACGACCCCCCATGGCCCGTTGTAAGCCTTTGCGCGGTACCACCGGTCCCCGCGCGGAGACCACCAGAACCCATTATAGAAGAATACGTCAATTTCCGGGTGGGGAACGAAATAAACCTCGGCACGGGGGATAAACACCACTTCCGGCGGCTCGGCGGCCACGATCGGTGGGGGTCCGATGTTGATGTTAACCTGCACTTCTGACAACACCTCTTTCGCCCCCCCAAGGGCAAACAGAGTCCCGAGAAGGACGGTCATTCCCAACACTCTGTAAATAATTTTACTCATTTCTCACCTCCTGCACGTATCAGTTAATTTTAAGATATGTCTTTTTTATTGTCAATCCCATCTCAATGGTAAAATGTGTTTATCGCTCAGGCTTCTTCTCGTCTTTTGATTCGCGACCTCCTTCAGGTCCGGTTGGCTTCGCCTTCTTCTCGGGCTTAACTTGCTTACTCTTTCCCTTCGGTGCAGGGCCAGCCTTGGGTCTTTTTTTCTCTGTGGGCTGAACCTGCTGCTTCTCACCCCTGCCTGTGGGGCTGCCCTGAGGTGTAATGGTTCTCCCCTTCTCTGCCGGCTGAACCTGTTGATTCTCACTCCTGCCCGCGGGACCTCCCTCAGGCGCAATGGTTCTCCCTTTCTCTGCCGGCTGAACCTGCTGATTCTCACCCCTGCCCGTGGGACCACCCTGAGGTGTAATGGTTGTCCTCTTCTTTTCCGGCTGAACCTGTGGCTGCTGTTGTCGTTCTTGAACCTGAGGTTGTCTTTGTTGTTGATCTTCGGGTGTCTGAACCTGGGGTTGTTTTTGTTGCTCTTGTATCCGTTGCTGACTTCGCTGAACCTCAGGCCGCTGTTTATATTGTTCTTGCCTTTGCTGTCTTAGTTCCTGTATCTGCTGTTGCGGTCGAGGTTGATAGCCCTGGACACCCCAGGTTCTTTGCCTTTCCCAATAGCGATCATCATTCCAGCTCTTCCAGTTCTGTTGAAGTCGCTCATTAGGAATCCGTTCATAGTTCCACTGATGTCCATACCAATTATGGTCTCTGTAGTATCCTCTCCAGCCCGGGTCTATATCAAAATAAAAAATTGGCACATTGTTATAATAAGCCCAATCCCGGTTATAATAATATGAGCGATACCAACGACCTTCCCAGAAACGCCACCACCAGCCATCCCAGAAAAACATGTCCACATCTACATCAGGAACAACGTACACATAGTTCGTATCAGGCATCACGATCACTTCCGGAGGCGCCTGAAATACGATGGGTGGTGGCAGAGGAATTTCAATATTTATATTTATCTCTGCCATTGTTGGAACAGGAACGACACTTGCCAACGCCAAAAGGATTGTAACCAAAAGTAACTTTTTCATTGCGTTGCCTCCTTCTCTGGATTTCACCCGGAAATAGCCCTTACCAGGTCCGATGATCCTGACTTTCATATGGTTCTCCATTCGAAAACAACAACGAGTATGCGACATAGTATAGCACAGATGCCGATACGACTGCGTGTTCGCCGGCGATGTTGTCCGCCCCCCTCCTGCACGCAGTAGATATATGATAATCTTGAGGGTTACATACAACCAATATTTTTTCAGAACCTGCATGGTAACGGTCAAGGAGAATCCGGGGTTTTCCTGAAGAGAATTTCATCGGACGGTGCTAGTATGTAGCGTGGTTGAGCTTCGACAGGTGACCTGATCCTAAGGTATTCTGCGCTGATGCTGGCAATTCTGGCGATGATACTTGGTATCGTCTATTTGTGGGAGAAGCATTAAGCGGGAGTATCAGAGGGCTGGAGAGCTCGACAATGTCAACGTTAATGGCCTGGCCCCAAGATACAGACAGGCCGAACCTGAAGCGGCAGCAACCAGTTCTCCACGCTCGCTTGATCCTCTTTTTTTGCGGGCTGTTCACGTGTTGTTCTTATGCGCAAAGACAATGGTGCGCATACGAATGACGTCTTTATGGGCCGCTATTTCCTGGACCACACTGTCAGGGATTGGCGACGCCAGATCGATGATGTTGTAGCCGACCGAGCCGTTGCTCCCGTTCAAATAACTGCAGATGTTGATGCCATGGGCGCCGATCTTCTGGGAGGCGAAGCCGATCATTCCGGGAACGTCGCGATTGATCATGATCAGGCGCGTATGGACATCATCGGACGGAGTTGACTCGATTGTCGGAAAATTAACGCTGTGCGTGACCGCGCCGTATTCAAGATAGTCCTTGAGCTCCTGCACCGCCATGGTGGCGCTCTGCTCCTCGGATTCCTCGGTGCTGGCCCCGAGATGGGGCGAGACGATGATCTTCGGATTGTCGAGCATCGCGGCGGTAGGGAAATCAGTAACGTAACTGGATAGCTGGCCGCTGCCCAGGGCGGCAAGCACGTCGGCCTGATTGACCAGGGGGCCCCGGGCGTAGTTGACCAGTATGGCGCCCTGCGGCAGCCGTCTCAATACATCGGCGTTGATGAAATTCCGCAGCTTTTCGTTGAACGGCATATGCAAGGTTAGGACATGCACCTGCTCCACGACCGCCTTCCAGCTTCTGGCAAGGGACACCTCGGGCGACAGATGATGAATGTTATCCAGGGCGGGAAAAGGATCGAAACCGATTACCCGCATCTTCCGCTGGATCCCGCCGTTCGCGACGCGAACCCCGATCTTGCCGATTCCCAGCACGCCCAGGGTTTTGCCGGCAAGTTCGAAGCCACGAAAAGCCGCCTTTTTAGCCTCAACCTGCTCGGTGACGGCCGCATCGCTCAGCCCGGCCAGGTCGCGGCAGAAGTTTATCGCAAGATGGATGTTGCGGGCGCTGATCCCCAGCATGACAAAGACAAGTTCCGCCACTGCATTGGCATTGGCCCCCGGCGTATTGAAAACGCAGATCCCCTTCGCTGTCGCCTTCTCCACCGTAATAGAATCCACGCCCGCGCCAGCCCGGGCCACCGCCAGAAGCGACTGGTAGTCATCCGTATCCAGCGGAGAACTGCGTACCAGAATTCCCTCCGGATCCTGTTCATCGTCACGCACCGAGTAATCGGGCCCGAACAACTCAAGACCTTCCCGGGCAATCTTATTGACCATCTTGATGCGATACTGTGGCATTCAAAGCTCCTCCCTTTGCCGGTCGTATTACGTTTGTTGCTTATCTGAAAAACGGCAACTATTCTAGTATAGCAGACTCGTTTCGTGCGGGATATTGACGCGACGGCATATGGAGTCAGGCTGAGTATGATATCGTGGGCACTTCTCGTGGGGGAGCTGCAAGGGGACAGATGAACGGACGGATATATAGCTTATTTAAAACACCGGTTATGAACGGTTAGTCCGTGACAAGCGATGTGATTCACCATGTGAATAAAAATGCACGGAGAAAGACTTGTATAACCTTATAGATAAAGGGCACCTCGTGAGCATGCCAGCACGGTCAGGCATGGTAATTATGAGGATAACACAAAGGCTCGACGAGAAACGTTTCTCTTCACAAGATTGCTTTTTTCGCTTGACGGTGCCTTTTAAATGGTAACCCTAAGATGTTCCTCCCTCACCAATCTCCGCAATAGTCGTAGGCCTGCATCGTGGTTATTCGCTGAATGTTCGCCCCGTTTTCGGACATCCGGTAAAGGCTTGCCAGCGCGTCAGCATCCTCCCATTCGCAATTGCTGGAAAAGACGATATCGTTTCCGCGCCATATAGGCGATGAATCAGCCCCCCGTGATGGCGGCTCGTACGGAACGATCTCCCCAGTATCCACATTCAGCCTGCGGAGGTGGGGCGTTCCCAGGTCGCATTGAAAGATGAGCCAGGAACCGTCCGGAGACCAGGAGGGGTTCGCGTGCGGCACGTCGTCCGCGGTGAGCCTTCGCATATTTCCGCCTGCGGGGTCCATGACCCAGATATGTGAGGACTTGGTTCCGACCGGGAACTGGACGAACGCGATCAGATCGCCCCGCGGAGACCACATGGGGTTCAGGTGCTCGGCCGGCCCGGTGGTGAGCGTCGCGAATCCCGTCCCATCCATCGTGACCCGGTGCACCTGCTGCAACCCGCCTTTGTCCGCGCCGGCAAACACAAGCGTGCTGTCGTCGGCTGACCAGTCCACGCTGCTGATGTTCAGGTCGCCGTGCGTGATCTGGGCAGTTTTCCCATTTGCGCGGTCCATGAGAAAGATGTTGTACAATCTCTTCTCGTGGTTCCGGGTGCTCACGAATGCGATCAGGGTCCTGTCTTTGTTGTACCGGGGCGCTGCGTTGTCGACGTATTCCCCGTTCGGTCCCGGGTTCGTCGTGAGCCGGGTCTCGTTCTTTCCGTCCGGGTCGATGGCGTAGAGGTCGTTGAACATTTCCGTGCCGTCCCCGTTAAAGCGCGTGAAAACGATCTGTGCGTGGTCCATGCAAAGGCCTCTTTCTGTTCTCAGGAAGTGCTGATGATCGGGTACACATTAACAAGGACTGGGGAGAAAGTCAAACAGAAGAGAACGGTCATTGCGACGATCAGTATCAGGCTGGCAGCCTGAAGAACCACCGACGCATGATTCCATGAGGGTGCGCAGATACGGTCAGGTCAAGCCGCACGACTTGAACGTGGTCGTCCTTCACAACACCTACCAATCGATGGGAAAATAATCCTTCAGGAATTTCCCGCTCCAGTGCTTGCCAGAGAGAATCCCGTCAAAGAAGGGATCACAAACCCGCGCTGCTCCGTCAACGATATCCAGAGGAGGCTGGAAATCGTGGATCTTTTGCTTGAATTCGGAAAGCGCCGCAGGATCTTCATCCGTGACCCATCCCGTATCGACCGCATTCATATAGATGCCGTCCCTGGCGAGGTCCGCTGCGGAGGTATGGGTCATCATGTTCAAGGCTGCCTTTGCCATGTTCGTATGGGGGTGCCGTTCATCCTTCTTGAACCTGAAGAACTTTCCCTCCATGGCGGTTACATTCACAATATGCTTCTGCCCCGTATGATCCCGCCGCATAAGGGGCACGAGCCTGTTGCACAGGATAAAGGGGGCCACGGAATTCACGAGTTGCACTTCAAGCATTTCCGTGGTCGGGATCTCTCCCAAGCGCAGGCGCCAGCTGTTCGTTCGGCGCAGATCCACCTGCTGAAGGTCCGCATCCACCCTTCCCTGCGGGAAGAGCGCCTCAGACCCGGCAAAGCGGTCATGACCATATGGGACCTGTGAAAGCCTGGCGGAATCTCGAAGACCAATGCCCAACCCGGCCTCCTCGTCATGGCTGCTAACAAGCGCAAGCTGGTTTGTGCACCCTATGTGATTTTCAAGCAGCCTTTGGACTTCATGGGGCAAAGCCTGACAGCCCTGTTCTTCACGTTCCATCAGATGGGCATAAAACCCGGGCGGCCGCCTCACGGTCTGGGCGGCGTTATTAATCAGGATATCGAGACGTCCGTACTTTTGCTCCACAAAGCGAGTGAACAGCTCGACGCTCGGAACGTGACGGAGGTCAAGTCCGTGAATATGCAGCCGTTTTCCCCACACGGTATATCCCTCTTCCCGTGAATAGCGCAGGGCCGCATCAATTGGAAACCTCGTCGTTGCAATGACCGTGGCGCCGGCGCGCAGCATCATGAGCGTTGCCTGAAAGCCGATCTTCACGCGTGCGCCGGTGATCAAAGCAACCCGGCCGGCAAGTGACGTTGTCTGGAAACGTTTCTGGTAGTTCCGGTCCCCGCATTGCTTGCACATGCAATCATAGAAAAAGTGCAGGTCCGTGAACTGTTCCTTACACACATAGCAGTTACGCGGGGCATGCAATGCCTCGCGCCCCTGTTCAGGTCCGGTGGCATTACCCTGGATCCGCGCAGGGGCAATGAACGTGCCCTGCGCGCGGGCAGTACGGATACCGGTCGCATTTCTCGCCCGCCGGTCCTGCTCGAGCTTTGCCAGGTGGCGCGTTTTATTCAGCGTCTTGTTCCGTTTCTTTCTTTCTGCCCGGTCGGGACGTGATAGTTCCCCGGCTGCTTTCAGCAGCGCGCGCTGCTGCTCCTCCGGAAGACATGCAAGCAATCCCGCATCGCGGACCAGATCCCCAAGCAGGGAGATGCATTTTGAGACTTCTTCGGAATGGTGTTTCATGACACAATCTTCTTTCATGAGAGAACTGGCATTGAGATGTTGTGGGAGGATATCAAGGAGAGACAGCAAAGTCAAACATTAAAGACCTGAAGATGTCACTAAGATTTTTTCTCGAAGCGAGTGTTGAAAACAGAAAAAAAACCAAAATTCCACGATAAAATACCGGACCCTGTCGCCGCAAATATCCCATTGCATTCCAGCGCACGGGACGTAACAACCTCCCCCTGGCTTTACGTTATTACACCTTATCGGCAGTATGCCTTTGATAATACGAGGCCATGAGAAAGTGAAGCAGCCTGTATCGCTCGACAAGATTCATGTCCAGGTAAAGGTCGCTGTCGATCAAAATATTAACAAGCTCTTTTTCCTCTTCCCGGGACCCGCTGTTTTCTGATGATTCATTCATCATATGTACCAGCCTTTTGTATCCTCTAATTGTAATTTTATGCATTTTTTTTGCCATAGAAACCATAGATGGATTTCAAATGAAATTAAGGCATTATAAGGTCTTAATTCGGACGGAAGCTTTATATTTAACAAATTGGGTCATATTGAACTGGTAATTTTGATCTTCGAAAGATAGTCTGACAGTCTGCGGTGCCTCAAGTATATAAGCGTTGCATGCATGATTTTGAGTGTGCTTCGAGGAGAATCCCGCGGAAGAGATTGAATACATCATTCCATCATGGATGTACAGGAAAAGGTGAATAGCAGCAGACACGACCGATAACCCTATACAGGGCTCCCGAGATGGTGCTGCAAAACCTAGTGCGGAGATTCCGCCGGCGTGCCGGAACTGCCTGTCCGTCCGGATTTCAATGGATGCTCCGGGAGGAAAAGCACGAGCACAAAGGCCAGGGTCGTGATGACGGCGCCGACGAGGAACGTGGTACTTATGGCATGACGGTAGGCCTTGATCACGATCTCGTGCTGGGCAGCGGGGAGAGCAGCGATATCCTGAATTCCCTGTCCCATGAGCGTATGGCCGCCTTTCACCAAGCCGGTCCAGTGTTCTGTATGCAGACCCCGGAGCTGGGCCGTCATGATGGCACCGGACATGGCCACGCCGAAGGTCCCCCCGAGCTGTCTGAAGAACGCCGCTGTCGCCGTTGCCGCGCCCTGCTCGCGGGCCCCAACGGCATTCTGCAGGGCGACGACGAGATTGGGCATGACCAGACCGAAGCCGCATCCGAGGAAAATGAGCGCTGCCTCGATCACGCCGATGCCGCTGTTTGACGCAGCCGCCCACATAACGACGATAAAGGAAAGCGAGGCACAGCCCAAGCCGACGACGGGGTATATCTTGTACCTGCCGGTCCGTGAAACAAGACGGCCACCGATAAATGACGTCGCTATCAGGCCGCCGGTCATGGGCGCAAGCATGAGGCCGGCCTTTGCCGGTTCCATGCCCATGACGAGCTGAAAGAAGAGGGGCAGGAATACGAGGGCGCCGAATATCCCCATGAAGGCGAGCCCCATAACCGAGGAAGCGATCACCACGGTCCTGTTGTGGAAAATATGCGGTGAGAGCACTGGCTCCAGAGAGCGCCGCTCAGTGCGGATGAGAAGAACGGTGAGCACCATGGATGCAATGGCCAGCCCGATAATGAGCGGGGACGACCACGGAAACTGCACGCCGCCCCAGGAAAGGACAAGGAGCAGGCCCACGGTGGCCGAGGTGAGGAGCACAACCGCCGTGTAATCGATGCGGTGCGGGACCTTGTGATGGGGCCGGTGGAACCCGAAGGCGATCATGGCCAGGGCCGGAATGCCCACGGGCACATTCACGTAGAAGATCCAGCGCCACGACAGCGCGCTTGTGATGAAGCCTCCCAAAAGCGGTCCGGCAATGCTCGAGAATGCGAAGACTGCGCCGAAGAGCCCCTGGTATCGGCCGCGCTCGCGCGGGGCCACCAGGTCCGCGATCGTGGTCTGGGCGAGCACCATAAGGCCGCCCGCGCCCATGCCCTGGATGCCCCGGAAGATAACGAGCTCGGTCATGGAGCGGGACAGGCCGCAGAGGCACGAGCCGGTGAGGAATATGAGTATTGCGATGATAAAGAGCGGTTTCCTGCCGTACATATCCGAGAGTTTTCCGTAGAGGGGTGTCGTGGCCGTCGAGGTCACGAGAAATGACGTGACGACCCACGAAAGATGATGAAGGCCACCCAGCTCGCTCACGATCTGCGGCAAGGCCACACCCACGATGTTCTGGTCGAGCGACGCTAGGGCGAGCGCAAGCATCAGTCCGGCGAACACGATCCGTACCTCGCGGGGCGCCGGCGGGGCTGTTTCATGAAGTTCAGAAGACATGATCGGGGAATTATAAGGGGTCACCTTCGTTTGTCAAGGGAAGATTTTCGACCGCTAATTTAGATGGGTAAGCCTAAGATGTCCGGACCAGGGGATGTCCGGACCAGGGGATGGCTTTTCTACCCGGGCGGTGGTATACTTTAAATAGGATAATAAATGTCCTGTAAGCTTGGGTGCCGGATGCCGATGAGCACATATGGTATGGTCTTACGTAGCCGACCGGATCCGGAACCAACGGAGACTTACCGTAGATGCAAACGTGAAGAAGAGGAGGCTGACCCATGAAGACAATGCCATTGAAATGCAAGGATGTCAATGCGGTGGATGAGTTCTGCGACTGCATAACCGGCGCGGATAGCGTCGATGTGGCTGCAAAAGGTTTCTGCAAGCGCCCAGTATCAGGCAAGCGGGAACATGCCACCGGAGAAGACCTGGCCGAGTTGAAAAAGGCGCTGATGGATCTGGAAAACCCGGGAGACTGAACCATTGAGTTCAGTTCTTTAATTCCAGCCCTTGCCGCATTGAGAAATCCGCAAAAGGAAATTGAAGGGTCGGCAGGCGAATAATGCACAATTATAAAAAAAGGAGATGGAGAATATGAAAATAAATAAAATAGGAATAGTTGGGTCAGGTCACATAGGGGGAAACCTTGGAATTCTGCTTGCAAAGGCGGGATATGAGATTATCTATGGTTCACGACATCCTGATACTCTCAAAGACCTTGTCAAGTCCGCCGGACCCAAATCCTGCGCCGGGACCGTTGCAGAAGCGATCGCATTTTCAGATGTGATTGTGGTATCGGTTCCCTTGAAGGCCTTGACAGAGCTTGACGCAAAGACAAAGGAGGCCCTGAAGGGCAAAATCGTTATCGACACCTCGAATCCTTATCCCGAGAGAGACGGGGTGATCGCGGTTGAGGCAAGAAAAGATCCGGGGGGCATGGGCGTCTTTGTGTCCCGTCTTCTGCCGGGAGCAAGAATAGTAAGGGCGTTCAATACGGTTTATTTCGAAGACCTCAAAAGAACAGTCAACAAGAACGGCGAGAAGATCGGGATTCCAATCGCCGGCGATGACCGGGAAGGAGTGAAAGCTGCCGTTGAGCTGGCGGAGCGCGCGGGTCTTGACCCTGTTGTGGTGGGAGGCCTGAGCACATCAAAATTGTTCGACGTGGGCACAGCGGTGTATGCGACGAGCGCCCCGGCACGAGAGATCAGAAAAAAATTAGACCTAAAACATGCTGCATCAAAACGTGCGGCTTAGTTGGCGCGATAGGTTGGTGATGTAGTGAGGCTCGGCGTGCCGCCCGTGTCCGGGCCTCAAGGGAGGGGATATGAACAGGATAGAGAAAAAAGAGATTGCTCCCGAAGCTGCCAAGTTGTTTGAAGAGGAAGTTCTTGAAGTGAAGCCGGATATTCCCCGCGAAGAGTTGTGCGATATGGTTGACGACTATATCTATTATCAGACTGACGACATGAGCAAGAAAGAGGCCCACGCGATAGTCGATAAAACCTGCAGATTGAGGGGGGAGCATTAGGATGTTCGGCAATAAAAAACCCCTCACCGTAAACTGGTGAGGGGTTTGCAGCTGGATAATTACGATTTACTTCTTATGGCATTTCGCACAATTTGCAGCTTCCTTTGCATTGAACGCCTTGGTTCCGTTGTGACACGCACCGCAGAATTTGCCTGAATTGATGTCTTTCATGGTTATGACATCAGCGCCGTTCTTCATCTTGAACAGGCCTGATTGATGGCAATCTGCGCACTTGTTGCCCTTGTCAGCATGTATCTTGCCGTCGAACACCACCTTGCCTGCGCCCTTGCCATCGAATTCCACGGTCTTGCCCGCTGGAACGGCGAATGACGTTGCTGCCAATGCCAGTGTTACAGCCAGTGCCAAACAGAACACAAATAGATTTTTCATGATCGTCTCACCTCCTTTCACTATTGGGATGGGATTAAAGAAGTTACTTATTAGACACGGTCAGGGGAAAAAGGATTAATCGGAAGGGACGCAGTATTTCACGCGGGATTTGAAGCGCACCAATAGACGTTCGCAGATCCAAATGTGAAACCGGAGAAACTATCGTCCCCCCGGTTTCCTCAATACTTCGATTTACCCCGAAGAAGTGAATGTCAAAATAAAGGGCCTGAGCCTTATATGTTCCTTGTATCCTGGACCCATGGCCCTGAAGTGATAGCAAGTCACAGCCCGACCTGTCCCGGCCCCATTGCGACGGCAACTGCCGTTGCCAATGATGTCGTCGGCCTGCCAATGCGTTTGCTCAGTTGATGGCCGTCGTCGAACAACGCGCCCTTGGAAACGCAGGTGTCGGAGTCTGCGAGTAATTCTGCGATGGCTTCCGGCAATCCCGCTTTAACGAGAACATCCCTGTATTCGGATGCCGGCAGGTCCACGTACCCGATGCTCTTGCCGGATTGGAGCGAAATTTCAGCCGCCAGCTCTGCCAGTGTGTAGGAAGTATCACCGGCCAGTTCATAGACCCGTCCTGCCTGGTTTTCCGCGGTCAGTACCACAGCAGCCGCTTCCGCATAGTCGTCTCGAGTTGCCGAGGAAACGCGCCCCTCGCCCGCACAGCCGTACACTGCGCCGCGCACAAGTGCGCCGGCTATGCCGGCCGTATAGTTCTCGGTATACCAGCCATGGCGCAACAGCGTAAAAGGAATACCGGATGCGCGGATCAATGCCTCGGTCTCCTTATGTTCAGCCGCAAGACCCAGCGGAGATCTGTCGGCACGCAGGACGCTCGTGTAAGCCAGGAGTTTTACGCCTGTGCGTCCGGCTGCGTCGATCACGGTACGATGTTGTCTCGCGCGTTGTCCGACCTCGCTGGAAGAGATCAGTAAAATTTTGCCCGCACCTTTCAGTGCGGTGTCCCATGTCTCTGGCAGGTTGTAATCGGCGTGGCGCACGTGCACGCCCAATGCCGCCAGGTCCCTCGCCTTTTCCACATTTCGCACGGCAGCGGCGATGCCGGATGCGGGCACTTTTTTAAGTAGTGCTGCAATGACCGAACGCCCCAGGTGCCCGGTGGCTCCGGTAATAACGATCATACAAGCTCCTTTCGACAATGTTTGAAAGATCGGAATGACGATGAGAAGATTTTAATCTTTAGTTACGAGACGGTTTCCGGCGCCGGATTGGATGGTCCCTTTCCGGAAAGTCCTCCGGCGATCAGGAACCGCTCCCGGATGATTCTCATGAACCGCGGCGTGTAGATGAGTTCGAAAACATCGTCTTTGCCCGGGAAAAGGTTCCGCGCGGCCTGCCGTGTGTTCTTCAGGATGTCGAACGCTTCCTGAAGCGTCAGGTCCGTCTGCTGCATGAGTGTTGCCAGGTTGAGGTCCACGACAAACCGCAACATCCGTAGTCTTCTCTCTTCTTCCTGCAATGCCTCGTTCATATGCCGTCCTTTAAAATGCCTTATCTTACTGAGGTATGATACTGCGTTGTTGTTCTTTTTTCAAGAGCTGAAGCGCTAAATAACAATGCAGTGATTGAGTGCGAACATGCAACGGCAAACAGTGATGATCCGATCCTCTGCTGCGGTGTGGGTCATGGCTTGTAATACATGAGCTGCCGCGCAGCGGGTGACACGACGCGGATGAGATCCTGCTGCTCTTCCTGTGTCATGGGCTCGAATGCACTGGCGAATTCCACGTTCTGCTCAAGCTGTTTAATGTCGTCGCAACCGATGACGACGTTGGTCACCGGCTGGGATAACGCGAAGCGAAGGAAAGGTTTCATGCTGGTGTACCACGATAAACGGGAGACAAATCCGCGCACATAGACCTTCATGCCGATGATCCCCATGCTCTTCTTTCGTGCCAGGGGCAGCACGTTCTCGATAAAACTCTTGTACTTCTGTTCAGCAGGATTGACCGGTATCAGCGCGGTATCGAAATCGAACTGCTCGATGCACTTTCTCATAATTGCAGGATCATGGTGGCCCGTAACGCCGATGAACCGTGTCTTTCCCTGCTGTTTTGCCTCGACAAAGGCCTCGATGGCGCCGCCCGGCCCGAAAATCTCGGCTATATCAATTTCCTCCCGCACGTCATGCACCTGCCAGAGGTCAAGATGGTCTGTCCGCATGTTCCTGAGCGTCTCATGCAGATGGGCAAGCGCGCCCTTTTTCGTGCGGTCATGGGATTTGCTGGTGAGGAAGATGTCCTTGCGCCGCTCTCCGAGCGTATTTCCGTAATAGGCCTCACTTCCCGAGTAGGCCCGGGCGGATTCGAAGTAGGTGAGCCCGAGATCGAGGGCCCGGTTGATCAGAGCAGAAGCTGCCTTGTCCTGGCCAAAGGTCCTGAGGACGCCTTCGCCGCCGAGACCGAGCAGGGTGACCTTCTGTTTCGTACGGCCGAGCATACGCGTGGAAAGTTCCATAGAAAGATTATAACACAGGCGGGAGCCAACGCTGGTCCTTTTGAAAAAGAGGGAGATAAGCAGGAAAAAAACGAATGTTAAAAAAAAAGACCCGCCCCTAAAGCGCTCCCTTCTCTTCACAGGGGTGACCCTATGGATGGAGTCTCAATCAGAACCCGATACCGACTGACACTGACAGGAAAGTGTAGTACTTGATCTCAGTGTCTTTGTTGCATGATGTTCCGACCTGGGACGCAGGAGCGGTATATTCACACGAGTCGGACGTGAAGAACCTGCCGATATGCAACGCGGGCATGAGCGAGACAGACGCTGCGCGATTCCAGGTCAGCGGTGATCAGTTGGGGACTCTTGTTGAGGTCTACCGATAGGTCTCCGGCCAGATCGCTATTTCCCACTTTCCCCTCGAAGCGCTTGAAGGTCCAGATGTTGCCGGCATGCTTCAGGTACCCTGTCAGCCTGTAGGGAGGTGGCGGAAAAGGCAAGCCGATGATCGGATACAGCTGTGCCAGATCGTTGCCTTCGAGAATGAAATTCACCTTTTCTTTTTTCAGGTGCAGGGGATCGAGCAGGGTTCCGCTGATACTGGCCCTGGTCTTACCTAATGTCAGGAGCGCCTTGATCGGGTAGGGACGGTCGTCGTGGCGCAACGCGAGCAGCGCTCCGCCGTTCGCATAGAGCTTGGCGTTCATTCCTCTGAACTTGCCCTTTCCCTTCACTTCGACCATGGTATCCGGACCGCCCTTGGCAGCGGCCAGCGTATTGATCACGAATGACAGGTCGGTGTTGTTCGTTCGATTGCGGAACGTGAGGGTGCCATTATCGATGGAAAGCGCACCTATATAGGGGAATTCCCTTTGCTTGTGCTTGGCTGCCCTGCCGAAAACCCAGTTCGGCGTGCCATCCTTGTTTACTTCGAGCGCCAGATGAAAGTCGGACAAGGATATTTCAGGAAATGACAAGCGGCCGATCACGAGCTTCGGTATGTTGATGGTGAAATCGACGCGCTTGATCCGCGCCATGGTCGGATTGTTACTCCATTCCGGGTTGCCCATTACAATGTCGTTGGCGATGATGCGCGGCTGCAACGAAAGATGCACCTCCAGATCGCCCTTGATCTCAAAGCTTCGGCCCGTCGAACGGGACACCTGGCGCGCTATATACGGACGAGCAAGATTCCAGTCGAATGTGCTCACGGTCACGACCAGCAGCAACAGGACTATGCCTGTTCCGATAAGCCATTTTTTCCATCGGGTCATGATTTTTCCAGCTCCTTGCATCTTGTGATCCCGAGCATGCAGGTCGCACGGCTAGGATTCAAATTGTCGTCTTATTAAACAAGATGTGTTTATAATTATATCACGTGCCGTAAGTAAATAGAAAGGCCTCGCTGTCATTTCGAGTCCTTCCATCGTCATTCCAAGAAGCAGAGCTCTTGGGAAATCGCACTCAGGTTAACTTCGCGGGAAATCCTGCCCGTCTGACCCCCTAATCCTCCTTAAAGCGTCTGATAAATAAGTTCATACGACTATCAGGAATCGGTTGAAGCTTTGTGGATAGCGGCCACTATTAAATATTTTTCGACTAAGTAGTCTTTCCCGGATTGGCAACCGCTAACTTGCGCCATGTTACGTTACAAAACTATTGACAAAAGAAATCTAATATGCGAAAAGTTCTCTTATTCCTAATATTGCTTTTGTATCTTCTCTCTCTACCAACAGACAAGGAGGCATGACACATGAAAAAAATAACCGCATCGGTTCTCGCATTATTCTTTCTCCTCTCGGCTGCAACAGCAGCTTTCGCAAAGGCCGGGGCTTCGAGCACGGCGAATTCGATGGGAACAGGCGATTTTGAAGTGGACGGCGCGTTTTCCTTCGCGACCGGTCCGGGCTCCTTTGATGCCGGCTTCGGCTTCAACTTCGGCGTCGGTTACATGCTCAGCCAGTTGGACAAGAATCTCCAGGCGCGGGTCGATTTCTCATACTACGATTTCAGCTATACGTATGGTTTGTATGGCTATGATCTGCACTATACGCGCTTCCCGTTTACCGTGAGCGGACGGTATTATTTCCCGATCGTGAACAGGTTGAAGGCATTTGCACAGGTGGGTCTCGAAACCAGCATCGATTCATTCGACTATGTTGACGGGTTCGGCAATAAGCGTTCAAAAAGCGAGGTCAACCTCGGCATCACGCCGGGCGGCGGCATTGAGTTTTTCATCAACCGGAATGCAAGCATCTTCGCCCTCGGCCGCTGGCACCTTATATCGGACGATTACTTCAGCATGCAGTTCGGAGCGGCGTATCATTTTTAGCCTCCCGCCGGTTTCCTGCTCCTCTAACCCGATGCGTCGGAAATCCATAGGTAATGAACCTGCGGCCCCGGGATAAACTCCAGGGCCGTCTTTGTTTGGAGTCTCTGGGATAACATCTTTCTGTGCATTTGTATATTGACGATTTCAGATTCAGGTCAGATGCAAAGAGAACAACATGACCTGACGATGTTTCTCAGATGTATTTCGATCAAGAGAAATACCGATCGAACCTTCAAAACTCCTTCCAAAGTTCCACGGCATTTCTTGTTGAATGGAACCCGAACTGCTTCAGCGCTTCGGCATAAGGACTTCGCAGAACCGGCTCGTTGTTGATCGTTGCCACGCTGATTTTTTGTATTGGATTGAACTCCCGGGCAAGCATATCCTTGAACAGAGTAAAATATTCGGGAAGATGGGGGTCTTCCCTGCCTGCCAGGATATCCAGACTCTTTCCGTTTCGCTTTGATATCATGACGAGCCTGCTGCCGTGGTACACCAGGTGGGTCGAGGCGATCCGGGAAGGCAGTCCCTGCGCGGCTCCCTGCAGGAGCCCGCACAGGGAAGCGGGGTCAGCGGCATTAAGCCAGAACACAGCATCCTGGGGCAACGGCTTTTGCACTAACCGAAACGCTTCATGAGACATGAACTGCAAGCCTGATATGCCTTCGAAAAAGTAGCCGGATACGATCTCGCCGGACAGCTCCATCAATCTCAGGGGCCGGAAAATTGCCCGCCATTGCATCATAGGCAGTTCGTTCGACAGGAGTTCGCGAAACAGGATGCCGTACCGCTTCAAGAGCTGCCGGATGCGGTCCTTGATCAGCTCCTGTTCTTCGAGAACGTCGCGCTCTCCCGGCATCGGATCGATCCTGTGCCAGTGCCCCTCCAGAGGCCGGGATATTTTCCAACGATTGAACCCGGACCTTCGCGACGTCAGGCGCTCCCCATCACTGAAGGCCTGGGCAGTAAAGCCCGTCATCGCGCCTCTCCGAACCGTTCGGAGTGAATCGCTCGTGATGTTCCCTTTCCATGCCTCTTTCCAGAGCAGCTCCGTGGCATGCACGGTATCGAGATGGGAAAACTCGGCGATCTCGAGGAAGCTGAACCTGCCCCGGCGGTCCGGGATCAGATGGTCCAGTTCGTTTCCATCTCCTTTTCCGGTCGTGATATTACCTGTTCCCTGGTCCTGCCTGAAGAGATCAAGGTCCTGTTTAAATGCGAGGCTGATCCGCTGCTTGCCGCACCCGAACCATATCAGATCGGTGGTGGACATAAGGCTGTCGAGCCATTCATTCCGGTAGTTCCGCATGCGGGCAGGCAGGATGTATTCCTCCCAGGCAGTAACGGGAGCGGGCCAACCGAACAGTTGTTCCAACTTCTGTTGGAGCTCGTCCATTGATTCGCCATGCGGGACAAGCCCCTGATACGCCGCAAGGAACAGGGGCAGCCGGTCGAGCGGCAGCGCCTGGAACGACGGTTGTCGATAACGCCGCGCCATGCGCAGCAGCATTTCGAGATTGCCGCTGTCGCATATTTCGAGCCCCGTACTCTGCTCCCCGAAGCTGTCCATGACCAGCTCCTGTGCTTCGATCAACGGTTCGATAGATTCATCGAGGCGCTCCGCGGTCAAGCCCAGAATATGCTGCAGCGTATCTTTTTCAACAGGGCCTGAAAAGGCGAGCCACTCGGCAAGAAGTTCGGATAAGTCGTACTCCTCCTCACCCCTGCCATCTCCCTCGGATGGCTGATGTTGCAGCAGTCCCTCCCGTGCGGGGAGGGGGAAAAACTTTCCGACGTACGCGTTTATTCTGCGCTTGATGCCCTCAACGCTCTCGTCAGAAGAAAGAACAGTGAGTGAAAGATCATCAACATGCATTTGAAAGGCAACAAGCACCTTCGGAAGGGCTTCGAGACTGCACAAAAGAGGAAAACGAACATTGGGCCAGGAGATCCAGGCTGCCTTCTTCGCATGCAAACGCAGCCACGCTGCGGCGTCGGCATCGTAATCCCTCCGGATTGCCGCGGCCAATTCTTTCCATTCCGGCTCCGGGATCAGCAGCCGTTCCTTGATCCAGTCCAGGAGTTCCGGCTCCGAACCCGGCGCATACCCCGGGGCAGTGCGCTTCAGCTTTTCATCGAGAATGCGGAGGACCTCTCCCGGAATTTTCGGCCGCAGATGAGAAGAGTAAAGGATCTCTTTGATGAGGTCCGGTCGCAGGGCCGAATCCCGGGCACGGATCGGCGTGTCGTCCTCGTACATGTACTTGTTCGTCTGCTTCCAGACCAGGTGAGCTGCAAACGGCGATGCAGCGCGCGTCACGGTCCCGGTCACGCGGATCCGGCTGTCGCGGACCTCCTCGATCACCATTTTAAGGTTCTCCAAATCGAATTCGTCCTCGAGGCAGGTTCGCCAGGTCTCGAGTAATATGGGGAAGTCCTGATATGACCGCACTGCCTCCAGCAGTTCCTTGGCCCGGAGCCGTATGAGCCAGAGCGGCATGCGCCGCTTGAAGCTCGATTTAGGAAGCAGCAGGGCCCGCTCCGCATTCTCCCGGAACCGTGCCCCGAAAAACCCGGTCTTCTCCAGCCTCTTTCGCACAAAGGACTCCACATTCTCCGGAGACAAAAGGCCCAGGATTGCCTTCGTTGTGACTTCGTGAGGAAGCATGAGCAGGAGCGAGTCGTCATCCTGGATGATCGGGAGCGGTTTGTGCTCTTGTTCTTCCCATGCCTCGGCAAGCGCGAGCGCGAACGGCCTGTTCACCCTGCCGCCCCAGAACGTATGGAGGATCACCTGCTTCAGTTCTCCGCGGCTCACCGGCTCTTCGACAAACTCGACCAGGAGATGATGACGATGCGGAAGACCGTTGCCCATCGCCTCTTTTTGAAGTTTCAGGAATGAAATCAACTCATCGGCCGCTGTTTCGTCCATCACATGGCGTTCCCGGAGTTCATCCTTGAAATCAGGGGAATTGAGACGCGCGTCTGCGTGTTCAAGAAACATCCCGATGCGTTCGGACAGATGAAAATCGCGGTTCTGCTCCTCCGCTTTCCAGAAGGGAAAGATGCCGGTTGCTGAACGCGCGGGCACGACCTCCACATCGTTATGCGTGATCTTCTCGATGCGCCAGAGCTGTGACCCGAGAGCAAAGGTCTCGCCGATTGACCGCTCCCACACAAACTCCTCGTCCAGTTCTCCGATCTTCGCATGCGTGTCTTTGAGCCGCATATCGAAGTATCCCCGCTCCGGTATGGTGCCACCCGATGTATAGAGCAGATACGGCACCCCGCTGTGCGCCTGCACCGTGTTGTCGATCCGGTCAAGGGACACGCGCGCTTTCAACTCGCGCAACCGGCTGTCAGCGTACCGGCCTGCCAGCATTTCGAGCAGGAGGTCGAAGTGCCTGCGCGGCAACGTATGAAAGGGATACGAGGTCCTGAGAAACGCATACAGCTCGTCAATGTCCCAGCGTTCCATGGCTGTCATGGAAAGGATGATCTGCGCAAGGATATCGAGCGGCGCTTCGACCGGATGGACTTCTTCAATGTCCTGGTCAAGGATCGCCCGTGCCATGACGGCCGAATCGATGAAATCGCGGCCATGGGTCGGGAAAAGCCTGCCCCGGCTCTTTTCTCCGACAACATGTCCGGACCTGCCGATGCGCTGCAGGGCGGACGAAACCGCGCGCGGCGTCTGGATCAGGATAACCTGGTCCAGGCTGCCGATGTCGATGCCGAGCTCAAGTGAGTTCGTGGCCACGATCGCCTTGAGCTCGCCGTTCTTGAGTTTCTGTTCCACTGCCAGCCGTATCTCGCGCGCAAGCGAACCGTGGTGCGCATACGCGAGCTCTGTTGGTTCCGATTCGTTGATCATGCGGGTAACTTTTTCCGTGGTCCGGCGGCTGTTGGCAAAGAGAAGCGTGGAGCGATGCTTGTTGATGATCTCCTTGAACGCGTCGATCAGCGCCGGCCACCAGGAGCCGTCCGTCATCTTTTCTCGCGCATCGGCCGGGAAGGAAACGCCGATCTCATAGGACTTGGACTGACGCGACTGAACGATGGTGACACGGCGTTTTTCGAAATGACTGTCGATCCCCTTGCCGATCTTGCGGAACCCGGCAACGAACTCCGCCACCCGCTCGACCGGATTGACGGTCGCGGACAGGGCAATACGCTGGAACTCGCCGCAGAGCGGTACAAGCCGGTCGACACCCGTTATGAGATGGGTCCCCCGCTTGGTCCCCACAACAGCATGGATCTCATCGAGGATCACCGTGGCGATCCCGGAGAGGAGCGACCGCCCGCTTTGGGAACTGAGAAGAAGATTCAGGGACTCGGGCGTTGTGATAAGGATCTCCGGAGGTTTCCGGATCATCCTGCGTCGGTCTTCGCCGGGGGTATCGCCGCTGCGGGTCTGGACGGATATCTGAGGAAACGCCTCGCCGGCCTGCCCAAACAACTCCCGCAGCTCGGCAAGAGGCTTGAGCAGGTTGCGCTGGACATCATTGTTCAAAGCCTTGAGCGGCGAGATATAGAGAACGCGGACCTTTCCGCCGGGCCATGTGCCCGTAACAAGCTGGTTGATCCCCCAGAGAAACGCGGCCAGTGTTTTCCCGCACCCGGTAGGTGCCGTAACGAGCACGTGCCTGTTCTTCGCAATCTCGGGCCAGGTTTTTTCCTGAACATCCGTGGGGGTCCCGACTTGTTTCGAGAACCATTGCTGGATAAGGGGATGGAATATGGAAAGACCTGATAAGGGCATGGTGATTGTTTCCTTGCTTAAAACATAGAACAGGAGAGATGAAAAAGCAAGAGGGGATTTTAGATGAGTACTGAATGGAGTTGTCTCAAACGCGGAACCACGGGTGCAGCAGGGGAGCCAGCAGCAGGGTACCCGTCATGCCTTCTTCGCCTCAGCCGGAATAACAAAAAGCGTGATCTTCTCTGTTCCCCGGATCAACCGTATCGGCATGCTTGACCCCGCGACATCATGGGTAAGGAGCCGGTGCAATTCATCGATGCCCGGCACCGGGATACCGCCGAATCCAATGATAATGTCCCCCTCGTGGAGTCCCGCCTGCCGCGCCGGACTGTCCGGCTCGATCTGTACAACGCGTACGCCGCTCTCAACCGGGAGGTTATAAAATCGCACAATGCGTCGATGAAGCGGAACATTCTGGCCGCCGACGCCGATGTAGCTCCGCCGCACCCTTCCCTCCTGGATCAGGGCCGCCGCAATGAACTTTGCCGTATCAATGGCGATGGCAAAACACAGGCCCTGCGCAGGCATGATCATTGCCGTATTCACACCGATCACCTCTCCCCGCGACGTGACCAGCGGGCCGCCGGAATTTCCCGGGTTCAGTGAAGCATCGGTCTGGATCACGCTGTCGATGAGCCGGCCCGTGCGGGAGCGAAGCGAGCGGCCAAGTGCGCTCACGACACCCGCGGTCACGCTGCACTGGAACCCGTAGGGATTGCCGACCGCGATCACGAGCTGCCCGACTCGGATCGACTGCGAATTGCCGAGCGGAGCCGCAGCCAGGTTTGGCGCATGGATCCTAATCACCGCCAGGTCTGTATCCGGATCATCCCCGACCAGCGTTGCTCCGTAGCGCCGTCCATCCACCAGGGTCACCCTGATCGTGGAGGCGCCGTGCACAACGTGGCTGTTGGTAAGAATAAAACCGTCGGGGGTAAAGAAAAATCCCGATCCGCCGCCCTGCACCTCTCCCGGCTGCCGGCTCCCTTCCTGGCGGGACACCTCAATGTTCACGACGGTCGGGCTTATCCGCTCTGCGGCTTGTATCACTGCTCGTGAGTACGCATCCAGCAGGCCATCATCCAGGGACCCCGGTGAATTGGCGGCTTGTGCAGCTCTGGATTGCTGATGCCCGGCTGAGTCAATTTCAAGGACCTGTTCCATCCTGTTTATCTCCTGATGTATTCTACCACCGTTGTCAAGGATAGACGATCGAGCGCATCGCACTTCACGGTCCCTGTCATGACCGTACTGTGCTGCACTGACAGAAGACTCCCTCCGCGGGAACCATTGAGCGTCAGGTCCCCACTGTAAATATTAAAGATCTGACACACGAAGATGCGAGCAATCAACTCTGAATGAGGAGTTGTGGAGGGATAACGCTATACGAGGGATAACGCGGAAGATATCGGGGCCGGTTTTTGTCGGGAATGAGCAAGGGTACTTTTAAATAAATTTTTGTTTTAACGATCCGCGGGGACGTTTTCTAAGAAGTTTTCTTTGATGTTTTCTTTGATCTTCTGTTGGCGGAACAGTGGGCAGAGGGTAAACCAGATGCCCTTACAATACTTATCCGATGAGAAAATAGTATGTGCGAACACATCGTTTGTTGACTTGCAGGGTTTCAAACGGCTATTTGAGAGTAGTGGGCAATCCATAGTTCCTCCTTGCTTTAAAGGCACAGCTGGATTGAGAGACTTCCGTTTTAGTATCATTAATTCAAAACTCATTCACCTGTATAAATGCAATTTATGAACCTTTTTATTATCATTTTAATTTGCTGGAAAATAGGCAGTTTCCGGAATGCATCCCTGAACATTGTGCCATTTTTGGTTAGCGGGTGACAGAATACGGCACTCGAAAAGAAGGCGCTTGCTAATAGATGCGTACTGAGATGTTCCCTTGATTCTTATCCCCTGTCATTATATAATACGGGTAATTGAAACTCCCTGAGGGTTGCAGGGGAGTTCGATTCGTAAGGTTAGATATTATCGTATTCACGCACTATCGCTCGCTCCAGAATTCAATGATCGAAGTCATCCTGAAATACAAAACAGTTGCGTTCCAATCCGATAGTTCAGTACCCCTAAGGGGAATACCTGCCAAGGATCAACACTGGAGAACATGGCATTCACCGGAGATTTAGAAAATCTGAACATAGTGGACATTATTCAGTTGATCCACTCGACGCGGCAGTCGGGCATTTTTTCCGTCAAGGGAAGCAACGGGGAGAGCAGGATTGTTTTCAAGACCGGAAATCTTGTCGGTGCAAATCATATCGACAACAGCGTTCGCATTGGGACCGTCCTGGTAAAGACGGGCGCCATAACGGTCGACGATCTCAAGCAGGCAATGGTCGTCATGAAGAATCCGGATAAAAACCGCATGCCGCTGCTCACTACCCTGGTACAGATGGGCAGGCTGAAACGGGAAGACGCCCTGAGAGGATTGAAAAAGCTGGTCGTGCTGACTATCGTTGAGCTGATGAGCTGGACAAAGGGCACCTTTACGTTCGACACGAATGCGATTGTCGCTTCTTCTGAAGGTGGTCAGGACCTGGGAGTTGATGCCCAGATGGTTTTGATGGATGCACTTCGTATCTTTGACGAGCGGGAGCGCGACCGCCAGGAGGGAAAAGAAGTGCCTTCCTTTGTGGCGCTCTATCCCGATGTCCTTCCCGAGGAAAGCGCTGGTGAAACAAAAGGAGAACGATCGACAGTTACCGCGGACGATCTCGGGCTTGCCGACCTCGACCGGCTTGAGAAGAAGATACCCCGGCCTATTTCTACAATGGAAATCTTCGATCCAATCGAGATCCATCGCCGGAAAATAAAGGAACTGCTCCCTGGTTTTTCTTCCGACGAACAGGAGGCATTTTTTTCTTTTCTGAGGAAATCCCCGGACCAAAAGGCCGGACCCGACGCTGCAATGAAACAGTCCGACAAGGCCATCATTATGTTCAGCGGTGATCTGCTGATCACTCATTCGGTAATGTCTCTCTGCAACGATGAGGGAGTTCTCGTATTTGCGGCAAACGACGATAAGGATCTCGACCGGATGGTATCGCAGTGCCTCCTTTCCTCGAGAATGCCTGTTGTTGTCTTCGACAATCCCGTGAAATCGAAGAGTGGGTTTTCCCGGGAAACAATTGCAGGCCTGAGGAATCAGGTGACGGGAAAGTACCCCGCGGTTCCTGTGCTTCAATTCGCCTCTCCACAGGATTGCGATTTCATCCTTCAATCGTACCATGACGGTGTGAGGGCTGTTCTCCCCAAGCCGTCGAAAGAAGACCGGAAACAAACATATATCCAGGATACGATAACGTTCCTCAATGCGTTCAAGTCGTATGTCAGAAGTATTCAGTACGGACATGATGATGCCGATATCTACAGCAAGAAACTAAAAGACGGCATCACATCACTTCGCGGGCTCACCAATCCTGCAGATGCGACACTCGTGGTTCTCACGGCTGTTTCCGAGATGTTCGAGCGCGCGGTCACGCTTGTTGTCCGTGCCTCGGAATTGATCGGTGAACGGGCCATAGGGGTCGGTTCCGATAAAAGCGTGGGCCCGACTACGGCGGGCATGCTGAAGATCCGGCTTTCAACGCCTTCGGTTTTCCTGGACGTTGTCGAAACAGGGCGGGTCTATTACGGAGAGAGCGGCGATGAAACGCTCAGGACATTTTTTACAGAAATAGGCAGGCCGCTGAGTCCCGCCATCGTTCTACTGCCCTTGATATGCGATCGAAAGGTCATAGCAATGATATACGGGGATTTCGGGCTGAAGGAGGCGTCGCCTGTTCGGCTCGATATGCTCGAGACCCTTGCCCAGCCGGCGGGCATTGTTCTGGAATATGCGCTTTTCCGCAGACAGGTTGCGAAAGCGGCACAAAAATTATAGGGGGGTCTTCTCCCAATAATGTTGATACTATGTGTCGTTTTCTAAGCACGCAAGAACGGTGACAGTAGGATGAAAAGAACGCCAGCATAGATACCCGGACGCGTCTTCGACTACGACAGAACACGGAGGGACAAGGTCGCCATGGACAGTGCACTCTTTAATCAGATCCTTCACATTGCATTCGAAAAAAAGGTCTCGGATATCCATTTTGAGGTCGACCTGCCGCCCATGTTCCGGGCGCGCGGCCATCTTATTCGTTCCAAGCTCGGCAACTTGACAAAAAAAGATACTGAGTTCGTCGCAAATGCGGTTATGGAGCAGCACAACCGGAAGCTGCCCGAAGACGTGAAGGAGCTTGATACCTCGTTTACGCTGGCGAATGTCGGCCGTTTCCGGGTGAGTATCTTCCGTCAACGCGGCAATCTCGGCGTTGTTATGCGCGTTATACCTCACCAGATCGGCACGTTCAAGGAGTTGAATCTTCCGCCGGTGCTCGGTACGATCGCGCAGTTTCCGAACGGCCTGATCCTCGTCACCGGGCCGACCGGCAACGGCAAATCAACGACGCTGGCTTCAATGATGAGGTTTATCAATGATAGTTTCGATTACAATATCATCACGATCGAGGACCCGATCGAGTTTCTGTTCACGTCGAACAAAAGCTGCATTATCCAGAGGGAGGTGGGCCTCGATACGGAAAGTTTCAGCGTTGCGCTGCGGTCTGCAATGCGCATGAATCCGGACGTCATCATGGTCGGAGAATTACGCGATCTCGAAACTATAGACGCTTGTATGAAGGCCTCCGAGACGGGGCATCTGGTATTGTCCACGCTTCATACCCACAATACGGCTTCGTCCATCAACCGTATCGTTGGTTATTACCCGTCCCAGGCGCAGGAGAATGCCAGACAAAGGCTGGCGGAGAGCCTTGTCGCAATTATCTCCCTGAGGCTTGTACGGGGGAAAAACGAGGAAACCATTCTGCCTGTCCTGGAAGTGATGTATGCAACGTCCACCATCAAGGCGTGCATCAGGGACAATCACCTCGACGAGATCGAGCAGTATATCGAAAAGGGACGCGACGAATACGGCATGCAGACAATGGACCAGCATCTCATTGAGCTCTGCAGGGCGGAACTCATAACGCTCGAGGAGGCAAAACGCACCTCTCGCTCGAAAGACCTGGAACGAAAACTGACGTACAGTGATAATATAAGGTAATTCCCCCCTCAACAGGGCCGTGATGTCAAGATTCAACCACAGAGCACCGAGAAGGTCTTGAATATGGGGAGTATATACCTCTGTCACCTCCCCCTCTGCGCCTTTTTACTACCGGTTCCACTTGCTTTCTTTTCAACCGCTCGATCTTGTCCGCTACTCGGCGATCTTTTCAAACAATCCTGCCAGACTGGAAATAATCGAATGTTTCGGCGCGTATCCCATGGTTTCCCTGTTTTGTGCGCACGTTAGACCGTTCGTCAAGTCAATTCGATTTTAACAGCCCATTGTCTTCCGTGAGCTGAAATGGGCATCCGCACCGAATCGAGGATGAACTACTCTCTCTCGCGCCACAAAAGGCGAATGTCAAATTAAAAGGATACTAATGGTGTCCTTGACAGTCAAAAAAAACAAGCTATATTAAATTATAATCGGGATGGATGATGTCCTGAATTAGCGTTTCATGTGCAGCCTTCTACCCGCCGCTGGGGGCAAGGGGCACGGGCGCCAGAGTGGCCGCGGCCGCGGAAGTTGTGACCGGGCAGGATAGGGACGCATCAGCTCGTCAGTCCGGAAAGAGTAATTTATGCGGACATCGCGTAGAGAGTTTTTCTAATGCTGCGGGACCTGTTCTTCTGCGTAGCCGTTAAGGCGGCGTAAGGGACATATCAAAGAGGAGGAGGAATGACTATGAAAAACACGCGGAAAATAAGCGAGCATGCGGATAAGAACAAAAAAAAGATAAGCAAACTAGCAAAAGGCGGGCGCAACCCCAAGATCAATAAAGACGAAGTGTGTGTTAGCTCTGACGTTGTATTTGAAGAGCAAGAGTATTGCTGCCGCGATGTGTGCTGTTGAGCGGTGTAATACAGGCAGACTCCTTCCCTCTTCTGTTCTTGCTGTTTCATCATCAAGGTCGGAATAGAAGGGGGATTCTATTTTTGGCGCGGTATGCTAAATTGCTGTCAGCATAGTATCGGGGCACGCCGCGAAAAGGGATTGGTTTAGGGATAAGGGTGAGGCGAAGGTTTTGACACCAACTGAGTTTGCGAACGTTCACAGCAAACGCTACTTTTTCTTTTGAAATTTAATCCTGCCGGTTTATAATGAAGATATGATTTCCTCTGAAGGGGAAGGAGACGGGATATGGTGATGAGTCTGTGGAGTGTAGCTGCTCTTGTTTTAGTACTGAATCTGCCATTCGGCTACTGGCGGGCAAATGCGGACAAATTCTCGCGCCAGTGGTTTCTCGCGGTCCATGTTCCCGTGCCCTTTGTCATCACGGTCAGGCTGGTGTCAGGGCTCGGCTGGCATTTTTCCACGTTTCCTGTCATGATCGGTGCATTCTTTGCCGGGCAGTATCTCGGAGGAATGCTGCACGAACTCATGAAGCAGCAGGTCAGGGCCACGGTCACCGCATGCCTCGTGATGGATATTGCCGCCGGGCTGGGCCTGAAAAGACACAATATCGGCTGAAAAGTCCTTCGGTTTTCCCCCTACTTCCCGCAACCCTACGCCCCGATGATTTTTCCAGCCACCCGCTTCTTTCTTTTTGTTTCATGGTTGAACACTTTGTCAGCAGCGAGATCGTGAATTGCCTTTTATTCTGCAATCCGCAATTCATAGTGTGCCTTTACATGGGTGACCCTAAGGTTTAGAGGTTCTTCATCCGTGCTACAATATACAATAGAAGCAGGAACATCGCGACCTTGATGGCTTGAGAGGATGTATACGAGGGCACTTTCCCAAAGGGATGAACGCAGCAAAGGACAGCTGCCTCCCTTTAGAAGACAGGAGGCTCTACTATGTTTATCACACCATCAACAGAAACACGGAAAAAAAGCGGAAATCGCACCATCGTTATCGCAGGCGGGAAAACCAGGGATATGCTTTCCCTGTCAGTTCTGCTCGAGCGATTCGCATACAGGGTCCACAGCGCTTTCACAGCTCCCCAGGCCCTTGAGCTTATCTCATCGGCTCGTCCGGCCCTAGTCATTGCCGATCCTATCCTAGCTGGTGCGAACCGCACGGACCTGCTTCATCAGCTGCTGAAGCAGGACAAAGCCGTTGCATCCCTTCCCGTGATTTACATGGTGTTCCCCAGCGACGCTGCAATGGAGCAAAAATGCCTTGATTACGGGGCAGCCGGCTGTATCTCAAAGCCTATCCAGGCCGAGGAATTGTTTCAGGCAGTCCAGGCGGCCATCGAGCCGAGACCCCGCGCCGACATTCGGATCGACACCCGCCTGCCTGTATCATTGGACAATGTTCCTCTCGAGTGCCCCGAAGATGAAGGCGGATGCGCGATCGACCTGTCCGAACATGGTATGTATGTTCCGATGTCCGAGCCCTATCCCCGGAACAGGCGGCTCACAGTACGGATTTGGATCAAAGGCCAGACAATATCCGCAGAGGGCTCGGTCATGTACAGCCGTACCTCGGGAGCAGGATTCGACCGCAAGCCCGGCATGGGACTCAAGTTCATTGCCATCGCGCAGCAGGACCAGGAGTGCATCAGAAAGTTCGTGCGTGATGAGGTTATGCTGGATGTAACAGCGGCATTGATCCGTGCTGAACAAATGGTGTAACAGCGATGGAGGGCGCTAAGCGCCTCCCGGAGAGTCGTTAGGATCACCCGGAGGTTCAGGAAGGATCGGAAGGCTGGATATAGCAGCGTTAAAGACCAGTTCTAAGATGTTCGCCTGATGTTCCATCGGTACTAAGACCACCCTGGCAAGTTCCTTTTCGCGTTGCCTTCTCTTGCAAAATAACCTCCCGCTATACCGATCGGCGCCATCGCTGCAAAACTGACGGCTTCATACCAGAGAGGCAGGTCGGGTTCTCGCAAAAAAAGCCCCAATACCAGACCTATTCCCGCAACAACCGCGCCGTGCAGGATCTCGGCCTGCCCGGCCATGCGTCCGGCTACATAACCGCCGATAAACGTACAGGCGAGGCCGACGATCAACATCAGCATAAGTCCACCGAAGCCGCGCATTCGAGCGTTAATTTCATCCACCGGGATCCCGGCTGCCCCCATGGCAAAGATTATTGCGAATGCAATGGACAGTGTGCCGATCGTATCAATAAGGAATCCAAATAATATGGCCTTGAATTTTAGTCTTCGTATTTGCGGCATGACTCCCTTTCTGTAATTCTGCACAGAGCCTCAGGGACAGGTCTACTTTCCTGTCATCGCAATAAAATCATCAGAAGGAAAGGTCAAATGGCAACTAAGTAGACCGGACCCTGAGATGTTCGGGAATGAATCTAGACCAAGGGGGAAAAAAGGCAAACATTAAAGATGGTCCTATGCAGTTTCCCTGACGCGGTTTGAGCGTTCAGCGTTTCGCGTGTTTCAGCCCGATGGTCACCCGTGCGATACCGTCGGCGAGGATGTCCTCAATATCATCCAGCATTGTTGCTGCTGAATCCGCGTCCTCATCAGCCGTCGGGTCCAATGCCGCGCACACGGCAATATTTTTCTCCAATCGTGCAGATGCCACCGTAAGTTCATGCATCGCATCAACGGCATCTTCGGAAAAATCGTCTGCTTCCGTTCCGCCCAGGTTGAGGCCTGCTATGAAGTACTGCAGCATCGCTGCCTCGTCGGTCAAATGCCGCAGAATGCCCTGATAATTATCCGGATACTCCTGCTCGGGAAAGTAAAAGGGGTCCTTGTCCGGCTTCCATCGGGCGATGAAGTTCCAGAGCGACCGCAGGTTATCGCGTGCGTTGTTTTCATCTTCTTCGGAGACTTGGGCTTCTTCTTCATTAAAAATAACCGGCACAAGCTCGTCAGGATCGGCCGGATCCGGCGCGGCCATGCAACCGTAAAAGAGGCCGTAAATCTCATAGAGCGTTCGTTCCGATCCGGCCTTCGCGAGGGCTTCACGCGTTCCGTTGTCGTCAGAGTAGCTCGTTAACGTATTTCCCATCAGCTCGTCCCCTCTCTTAATACAAGTAATTTGCCCCCTCTGCACATTTTTGCTGAACTCTTTTATTGTATCCAAAACCACGAAACATCGCAATATCTATTCGAAAGATAACCTTGCTCCGCGGAGCGACTATTTGTATAATGAGAATAAGAAGTGCGTCTGCTTTCACGAGAAAGCCCCAAATTTTTATCCATGACCGTGCGAAAGAAAATACTTCTCTGGCTTGCTGGCATCGTGGCCGTGTTTCTCGCTGCCGTGATCTTCCTGGTGCCGGTTTACCTGAATTCCGCATCAGTGAAAGGCGGCATCGAGGCCGCTGTATCGAAAAGACTCGGCGGAACCATGTCGTACGGGCAGCTCGATCTTTCGCTCTTTCCTCGTCCCCATATTTCGATCACGAAGCTGAAACTTCACTATCCCCGGACGTTCCGCGGAACGCTTCAGTCGCTCGACATTTATCCTCAAATAGTACCGATGCTCCTTGGCAAACTGCGCTTCGCGAAGATCCGGATCACGGAGCCCGACTTCAGGATCATCCTGCCAAAAACAGCCTCTGAATCAACGACCGAGGCGCCCACTGTTGAAGAAGCCAAGCAGGATATCCGTGCCGCGCTCCGTTATTTAGAGTCCATCGGCGCCGGTCTTGTCACGGAGATGGACAACGGCAACTTTCTGTTGAGAAGGAGTCATCGGGACTTTCTCTCGCTGAGGAACGTGACCGTGCACTTTAATGCGCCGCCCGGAGAGATGAAGTTCCTGGTCAAGGCCTCCGCGGAACACTGGGGAGATTTTTCCCTGAGCGGGGCCTATTCCTTCAGCGAGGAGAAGTCCGAGGTCAGGGACCTGGCTATATCCATGGGCCGCTCGTCTCTTGCAGGTTTTTCCGCGGACCTGTATTGGGACAGCATACCCTGGCTGGACGTGATTTCAGGCAGCGCCGTGGTAGCCCTCGACGAGATCTATTCCTGGCTGTCGTCCTCGGAAAGCCTGACTCCTTTTCTGAAGCAGGTGCGCTTGCGGCGCGGAGTACTCACGATCTCATCTCTGCAAGGCGGAGGCGCGCTCTATCGCCCCAAGACTTGGAGCGGCCAGATAACCGGCGAGGTGAGAGACGTGCTTGCGGAATCGCACTGGCTGCCCGCGCCCATGAGCGTCAACACCCGGTTCCGGATCGATAACAGCGCCCTCGAAGTAATAGGATTGTCGGCCCGACTTGGCTCATCTTCGCTTGGCGATGTTTCAGCGCGGTTTATTGAAAATAAAGCCCCCGACTTCGCTGTTTCAGGGGGACGGGCATCCATTGATCTGGCAGAGCTGTATCGCTGGAGGAACAAGTACGAACAAGCAGCGAATCTGTTAAAAGACGTTGACGGCCTCACCGGCGAGATTGCCCTCTCGTCCATGCGTATAGGAGGTCCCCTGCTGCAGCCCGCGAAATGGCGCCTGCACATAACCGGCGCGGCCAAGGGCATGGTAATCGACTCACCGCTCCTTCCGGCGTCTCTTGCCGTAAACGGAGGGTTCACCTTGGAGGAGAACAAGGTGGCGATCTCCGACACCACGGTCCGCCTCGGGACGTCATCTCTGTCCCGCGTGTCCGCGAGCATCATTGGCCGCGATGCACCCCTGCTTGAGATCAACAGCGCCAATGCGATCATTCATGCCGGCGAACTCTTCCAATGGCGAAGCATGTACCCTTCCTTGGACGCTGCCTTGAAAGGCGTTGATGATCTGAAAGGAGATCTCACCGTAACCTCGTTCACCTTCAAGGGACCGCTGCTTCATCCCGAGACCGGAACACTCAGTGCTGCCGGAGGCCTTGACCATGTCGTTATCGGCGCATCAATTCTACCGGGACCGATCGGTCTGGTGAGAGGCAATTTCATATTCATTCCCGGCCACTTGTCTTTCGACCTGCATGAGGCTACGATCCTGGATTCATCCCTGACCGGCACCGCCGTTATCAGCGGCACTACAGGCACCCTGAGCGCCATTGATCTGACCCTGAACGGGAACTCCAGCAGAAAAACGCTTGACTGGATCTTTAAGACCCTCGAACTGCCGTCTGATCTCATGATCAAGACTCCCATTGATGTGAGGAACGCCCGTCTGGGATGGGAAAGGACAAAAGGGTTTACCTTCATTGGATCGATATCAGTGGCAGACGGACCTGCGTTCACCATCGACCTTTCTCAGCATGATACTGATCTCAATGTCCGGCGTCTCGTGGTCAAAGACCAGGAGACAAATGCGGCCATCACGTTGAACTGGCAGAGTCAGAAAGCTGACATTTTCTATTCAGGTGTCACGGCCCAATCCACCCTGAGCAGAATATTCGAACAGGGAAATTTCGGCAGCGGCTCCCTGCATGGCGATATCCATGCAGTGATCCGCACGGATCAGCCGCTCAGGTCTCGTATCAAAGGCATTCTTGCAGGAAGCGAGATTTTCATTCCCTGGGGCATGCCGATCCCGACCATGATCGACAGGTTCACGCTCCACGCGGATGAAGATGTCCTGACCGTGGACACTGCTGATGTCACCTGGGGCAAGAATCATTACTCCATGGAGGGCGCGGCAACAACCTCGGACGAGGGAATCGCCTTCAGCATGGCGCTCAAAGCCGACGGCATTGATATACAGACCATCCAGCAAGCCCTGGAACAGAGCGGCAAAAAAAGTAGTGGGCAAAAGGCCCGGCCTTTCCCCATGCCGCCCATACGGGGAGACCTCCGCGCCGACTCGGCTTATGTTAAATTCAGAAGCTTCATCTTTGCTCCCGCCCACGCCGTCGTAACCGTGGATCCGGACAGGGTGAATATGGAATTTACGGACACCAGGACCTGTGATATTTCAATACCAGGTTCGATCCTTATTTCAAAGGAAAGCATATCTTTTACGTTCACCCCCACAGCAAAGAAAGAAACCTTGGGTTACACTATCTCTTGTCTGACGAGCATGGACGTGCATGTATCCGGCGAGTATGACTTGAGCTCGAGCTTTAAGTCGCACGGCACGGGAAAGGAGCTGCTCTCTTCCCTGGAAGGCAGGGTGGATTTCAAGGCGCGCGACGGCAAGATCTACCATTATCCGCTCCTGCAAAAAATATTATCCGTTTTGAGCGTGCTTGAAATCTTTCGCGGCAGGGCCCCGGACCTGGGAGGAAGCGGCTTCCCCTATCATTCCATGGCAATACGAGGGGATATCCACAAAGGCGTGTTCACATTGGAGAAAGCCTACATCGGCGGGCAGTCTGTGGACATCATTGCCGAAGGCGAGATCGATCTGGGGAAGCAGAAGTTGGACCTCGTCGTGCTTGTTGCGCCCTTTTCATCGATCAACTGGATCATCCGCCACATCCCGCTCGTAGGGACGATCATGGGCGGCACCCTGATCTCGATACCGGTCCGGGTGTCGGGCGATATGACGAATCCGGACGTTGTATTCCTCTCTCCCACGGCTGTGGGCAAGAGAATCTTGAACATTCTGGAGAACATCATAAAACTGCCGGTGGATATTGTTTCGCCGCTGATGCCGAAGGAAAAAGAGGAAAAGAAGTAACGAGCCATTAGGCCCGCTAGGGTAAGGCCTCAAATTTTGGTGTTGCCATCACTTCGGGGTCAAAGGTCATGGGTCAAGCAGCAAGGAACAAAATAAACCTCCCTTGTCGTGCAGAGCCTAGAAAGGGTCCCCCTCTCACTGCATGTGCCTATTTGCCCCCCATCAACCAATCCATCAAGAACCACGCGGCGATCAGCGCCGCGATCAGAAAGATAGTCTTCCCGATGTTCCGCCAGACACTGACGTCTCCCGGTTCCTCCCGCGGTTTTTGCTCATTGCCCGTCATGATCGCGCCCTCATTTCCCCGGAATGACTATTTCTTTTCGATATTCAAATGAAGCTTATGCAAAAATCGATGATACACGGGCGCGAAGAGCACGCCGGTGAATGTGATGAACGATATACCGCTGAACAGTGCATAAAAAGCGGCAAACAGCTTCCCTGCATTCGTGTCCAGGTGGTCCACCGGCCCCATGCCGGCCAGGATCATGCTTGCATTCAGGAATGCGTCAAGCCACGGAAGCCCGCCGAAGTAATGATAGCCCCCTGTTCCGACCCCGACGGAGAACAGGAGAATAAGCAGGGCGAACTCGGTATAGCGGACCTGGCGCCGGATAAATGCTTTGCGTGACAGAAGCGGCTTTTTATGATGTTCGAGAGGCATTTGTTACACCTTTAGAGTCAGGGTCAAGGGTCCTGGTTCACGGGCCACGGGTCACGGGTCAGATAGCAAGGGCCACGATGCCCACAGCTGTTGTGTTGAGCGTACTATAAAGAAACAAATTTGGCAAGAATTTTAGTGCTATGGGCGAGAGAGATGCCATGTCTTGTTACACTATCCTGTTACGTCCACGGCTCGTATGCTTGCGCAGTACAAACTCAGAACTATGGGAGTAGAACAGTTGTCCTTGATCCGGGGTTCAGCATGGATTAGTCGCTGCTTGAAAACTGTTCTACCAATATGGGTTGAGGCGACTCGACCACCGTTAAGAACGCTTCGACAACGCGAGGATTAAACTGCTTGGTTGAGCAGCGGACCAGTTCGTCGAGAGCATCTTCATGGGAGAAGGCTTTTTTATAGGGCCTCGCCGAAGTCATGGCGTCAAAGGAGTCGGCAACGGCGATGATGGCCGCATGAAGTGGAATATCATCGCGCTGCAATCTGTCGGGATAACCATCTCCGTTATACCATTCGTGGTGATGTCTGACCGCAGGTATGTATTTTTGAAGAGAAGGCGCCCTGCTGAGGATCGCAGCGCCGTGTTCGGTGTGACTTGCAATCTCTTGGTGCTCCAGGGGATCCAGCGGGCCGTCCTTGAGCAGAACGAAATCGGGAGTTTTCAACTTGCCCACGTCATGGAAAAGACTTGCAATTTCGAGGTCTTCAAGTTCTCTGCGGGGAAGCCCCATGGCGGCTCCGATTTTCACCGATAATTTGGCGACTCTCGCTGAATGGCCGAGCGTGTATGGATCACGCGCGTCAATGGCTGCAGAGAGCACCTGTACGGTAGAGACGTAGGCTTCTTCCAGTTCCTTTGCGTAGATGCTGAGCTTTGTCTGCTGTTTCGAGATCAGTTCGGTCATATGGTTGAAACTCGTCGTCAGCCTGCCTAATTCATCATGAGAATAAACTCTGAGTTTTGACCTTCTCCCTTCCTTGAACGCATCGACACCCATGGAGAGTTCTTTGATAGGCCGCGTGACGAAGGAAGACAGCACTATGATGCAGCCGATGCCTAAAAACATGACAATGCCGAACCCCGCCACGATTCTCTTGCGGGCTTCGGACTGGGCATTGAGCAAAGCGGATTTATTTAACCCGATAATGACGCTGCCGATCTGCTTTTTATTCTTGTTCACGAATATTGGCGTAAGAATCTCAAATAAATCGTCGGAAGTTTTTTTTGCTTCGTAAAATCGAGTGCCGTCCGTGTTATCTTTGATTGCTTCACGTTCCGACAACGCAAATATCTCCCCTCGTTTCGTGATGTCCGTGTGAGCAAGTATCCTCATCTTTTTATCCGTTACGGCCACATATTCCACGTCAGAATTTGCCTCTTTCACTTTCGCGACAATATTATCCGTTCCCAGCAAATCACCAGCAAGAATGCTGTATGGCGCCAGGGCGGCCGTACTCCTGCTAAGAGATTCCGCTTTCTTTATTATCTCTCCCAAAATGTGGCTGTTCATTGTCTGGAAGATAAGGAGAGTAACCGTGGACACCGTGACCAGAAGAAGAATAATGATGTAAATCGAAATCTTGAATCTCACCGTTTTAAACAGGTTGGTACGCATCATCGCCTCCGGCAGATATTGCAGGTAAGATACGATTTAAGCCTTTAGTATTATAAACATATCATGGGGTTGCCGGAGAGTCAATGTGTTTTACATGTTTTTTTTTCAAAAACAATAATTTAAGTGCATAACTTGTGCCATTTACATAATCTTTATGATCATCATAATATCAATACGTTGTGTGATTTAAAACAGTAAGTCCAGGGAAAATGGGTGCGATAATTTATCTGCATCTTCTGTGTTTAAGTGGTCTTGTCAGGTTGAAAGAACCCATGGTCCAGTACCAGGACCCTGTCCGCGATCCGTTCCGCCTGCGCATTGTCGTGGGTTGTCATGATGACCATGGCCCTGCCTTCTTTTCTCATATCCTTGATAATGGACTCAATGATCCGGGTGTTTTCTTCATCAATGGACGCGGTCGGCTCATCAAGGAAGAGGATCTCGGGGTCCAGGACAAGGGCGCGCGCCATGCCGAGACGCTGGGTCTCTCCGCTCGAAAGGGTCCTCGCCTGCTGGCCTTTTTTCCGGTCAAGTCCGACAAATGCGAGCGTCTTGTTCACCCTGGCCTCTATGTCGGCATGAGACAGCCCGCGGACCTGCAGGGGAAAGGCAACGTTCCTAGACACCGTTGTGTTGAACACGCCGATCCTGGGCAGAACAAGGGTGATCCGCCTTCTGAGCGACATGTCTGGCTGAAGCAGTGCATCGTTCTCACGATAATCAACAGTTCCTCCATCGGGATTTTCCAAGAGCGCGCAGATCCTCAGAAAAGTTGACTTGCCGCTGCCATTCTTGCCCATCAGCACATAGGTGCTGTTCCTGTCGAATGCGTATGAGCAGTCTTTGAGGATCGCCCTGCCTTCATACGTTTTTGCGATATGTGAGACTGTCAGTTTCATGATACAGGAACCGTTCCTTTTTTCTGCACGGCGTGCAGGATCGCATTGATGCTGAACGAGATGGCCAGCAAAATGATCCCCAGGGCAAGGGCAAGTTCAAAATTGCCTTTGTCGGTTTCGAGGGCGATCGTCGTGGTCATCACCCGTGTGTAACCCGCGATGTTCCCGCCCACGATCAGGATGGCGCCCACTTCCGCCATGACCCTGCCGAAGGCCGCGATGATGGACGAGAGAATGCCGTATCTCGCTTCTTTGATAATCGTGATGGTCACCTGGCGAGGCGTTGCGCCAAGGGTTCGGGCCGCCTGCCTGATAATAGGATCGACATTGACAATGGCCGAGTGGCAAAGCGCGGTCACGATGGGTATCGCCAGAATGGTCTGAGCAATGATCATCGCGGACGGAGAGTAGAGCAGCCCCATGAAACCCAGGGGTCCTTTGCGTGAAAGCAGGAGATAGACGAACAGGCCCACGACCACGGGCGGAAGCCCCATGAGCGTGTTCGTACTGCTGATGGCCAGGTCGCGACCGGGAAACCGCTTCAGTCCGAGCAGCGCGCCTGCAGGCAGGCCGAACGCAGTCGCGATCAGCAGGGCACAACCCGACACCTTGAGGGAAAGGAGAATGATCCCGAACAACACCGGATCGAGATGGAGGATCAGGTCAAGGGCCTGAACAAAACCCTGAATAAGAGAGTTCATAATAGTTATGAGGGCGCGGACCGATGCAGGGCGGAATTCTGGTAGCATCGCGCTCGTTTGCATCAGTCCGCGCGGGGCTGCTTGTATTATTTTGCGTTCGGAATGAACAAAGGGTTGCCGTTCTTGTCTTTGAATGTGGCTACTGCATCCTGCCCCTCCTTGGAGATGATCCAGTTCACAAACTCCATGGCCTCTTTGTATTTCACGGTCTTGAACTTCTCGGGATTCACGGCCATAACGCCATACTGGTTGAACAGGGCCGTGTCGCCTTCCAGAACAATGGCCAGGTCGAGCTTGTCCTTGTCTTTCGTGGCGAGCCAGGTTCCACGGTCGGTGAGCGTGTAGGCACGCTTTTCATCGGCAATGCGCTGGGTCTTTTCCATGCCCTGGCCCACCTCGAGATACCATTTCTGGCCGGCTGGTTCAATATTGACTTTCTTCCAGAGAGAAAGCTCCTTCGTATGGGTGCCGGACTTGTCGCCCCTCGACACAAAGGACTGGCCGCTCTCGGCGATCTTCTTGAAAGCATCAGCGGCGGACTTGATTCCCTTGATCTTCGCGGGATCATTCGTCGGACCGATGATCACAAAATCATTGTACATTACGTCATGCCGGTTCACGAAGAAACCCTCTTCCACGGCCTTCAGTTCCTGCTCTTTCGCATGGACGAAGACCACGTCCGCATCCCCGCGCTTGCCGATCTCGATGGAAGCGCCGGTACCCACGGCTACCACGTCAATCTTAATCCCCGTCTTCTTCTCGAAAATCGGAAGCAAATAATCGAACAATCCGGAATTCTGCGTGCTCGTGGTGGAGGCGCACTTGATCCTCGTTTCAGCCGATGCTGGTCCTCCGCCCATCAGGACAAATGTCGCAGAAAGAATCAATATCATGACTAAAAAGCTTTTCATCTGCTTCATATAAATGACCTCCTTAATGTGTGGTTGTTAATCATCATATTTTTTTGCATATACCGCGTCATTGTACAGTCCTTCACCATGTTCGGCCTTCCCGAACTCCCGGATGATCTGCTGGCCTTTTTCAGAAACCATAAAATCGATAAATTTTGACGCTGTTGCCGCACCGGATGTCGTGCCAACAGGTAGGCGAAAATCAAATAAGACTTATTTTTTCGCTGATGATCTCGCCAGCATCCCTTCTGCCTTCAGTTTTCCCTGTTCCTGTTTCAGGAAAGCCTCAAAATCCTCCGAAAATTTCCAGAACAGTTGAATGGCGCGCTCGCCCTCCTCGGTGACCCGGGCGCCGCCGCCGCCCTTTCCGCCCGTGGCAAGCTCGACAAAAGGCCGCTCGGCCTGACGGTTCATTGAATCCACGAGGTCCCAGGCGTGACGGTAGGACATCTCCATTGCCTTCGCGGCCTTGGTGATGGACCCGTATTCCCGTATCCGTTCGAGCAGGGCGACGCGGCCATGTCCCAGAAACGTCCCGTCGGTTCCGTCTATCCAGACTCGACCGCGAAAACCTGGAACCTGTTTCTGTCCGGCCTGAGCCAGCTTATTTTTTTTGTGCATGAGCGTAATATACCGGAGGGAATAACGTATGTCAAGCGAGGTCGCGTGCTTCATGCAAAAACGGATTTGCCACAAAGAGGCACAAAATTCACAAAAACCAGGATAGGCTGCTATTTCCTTCTGCGGTCTCTGCGACTTTTGTTGCAATTTAATCGAAAAAGTTGACTAAAATTCACGATGAGACCAGGTAAAGTACCTTACTATGATCATCACCCCGCGCAGGACCTGAGCAGGCCGATGTGCGGTCGGGTCGTTCGGGCAACTGCCCCTTTCCATTGGTTTTTCGCTTGACATATTTACGTTTTCGCTTATAATACCCGCCTGTTCAAAAATACCACAGAAGGAGCAAGACGATGTCGGAAACAACAGCACAAAAGAGCAACCTTAAGCAAAAAAGGGCTCAGGGCTTCAGAAAGCGGATGAGCACCGCCACGGGCAGAAATGTTATCAAACGCCGCAGGGCCAAGGGAAGGAAGCGTCTCGCCGTATAACAGCAGGCCGGGAAAGACGCGATGCCGTACGCATACCGAAAGAGCGAGCGGATACGAAAAAATTCGGAGTTTGTGACCACCATGAAGGGCAAAAGACTGTCGGTTGACGGTCTTTCTCTTTTTTATACCGCAAGCGATAAGGGTAACTTCAGGGTCGGCATCTCCGTAAGTAAAAAACTGGGAAACGCGGTGACCCGAAACAGGCTGAGACGACAGATTCGGGCCTGCGTAATGAAAATGCTCCGGGACCGGACACAGGGGTTTGACCTGGTGTTCGTAGCGCGGCGGGAACTGGTCGCCGCAGGGTATGACCGGATCATGAAGGCCGTTGAAACCATTCTCCAGCGGACCGTGCTTCCGGACCGGAAGCGGGAAAGCGCTGCACCGTGAATATGAACAGATTTTTTATCGCTCTCCTTCGATTGTATAAACGCACACTCTCGCCGCTGTTGCCGCCAGCCTGCAGGTTCACGCCGACATGCTCGGAATATGCCATCGAGGCCTTTCAGAAAAAAGGCCTGTTCAAAGCGCTCGGGATGACCGTCGTACGGGTCTTAAAATGTCACCCCTTTCATCCAGGCGGCTATGACCCGGTAAAATGAAACAACAAAACTTAACCACAGAGTACACAGAGAAAAAATCCCCCAGAACTCCGCGGTTAGAAACGTAGACAGATTAAAGAACAGCATAAAGAGACTAATACTTTGAGGGCTCAGAGAGGGATGCAAGATATTTTCTCGCACCCGATTAGTATTTCAGTATTTACTCTGAGTTCTCTGCCTGCACCCAGCGAGTACGAGTGGCAACGCGAGTGCAGGGTGTGGTTGCATTTGACAATAATTTCGGAGGATCCATGGAAACACGAAGATTCATTTTAGCTCTTTCCCTTTCGCTGCTCGTGTTCGTGGGCTATATGCGGTTCTTTGCGCCCAAGCCGCCTGAGAAACCCGCTGCCCCGGTGCAGGCTCAACAGGAGAAGGCCCAGGAACAACCTGCGCCAACACCGCCTCCCGCCGTTGGACTGGCTGCGAAGATCGAGCAGGCAGCCGCGGGCCGTGACATCATCATTGAGACAGATCTGATGAAGGCCACGGTGAACACGGCCGGCGGGGTGATCACGGGCTGGGAGCTCAAGCACTATACGGAGTCGGACAAGACCCCGGTCGGGCTCATGGTGATGTATCACAAGATAATGGGACAGGCACCGAAGGTCGTAACGCCGAAGAAGGTGCTGGGGAATGTTCAGCTTCTGCCGGTCTATGCGGGGATTGACAAAAAGGACATGGTTGCGCCTCTGACCATGATGCCCCTTGATAAGGAACTATACAAGCTATCGAAGGTGGATTATCACGCGGACCATGACGCGATCCGGCTCGGCGAGGATAAAAAATCGGAGACCCTGGTGCTTACCTATGCCGGCCCTGCCGGCCTGCAGATCGAAAAGCGGTTGACCTTTTACAATGATGCGTACAAGGTTGATGTGGTCGTCAATACCAGGGGGCTGAACGGCTATGATCTGTCTCTCGGAACAGACTTCGGTCTTGCGGACAAGGTAAGCTCGGATGCGAGCGGACGCGTCGGGCTTGTTGCGCAGACCGACGGCAAGATCATTACCGAGAAGCTTGGAGACATAAAGGGCGAGGTGCAGCACACCGGCTCCATTGAATGGTTTGGCCAGGCGGACAAGTACTTCACGGCTACCATGATTTACGGGGGACAGGGTCTCGTGACCGGCAAGCGAACAGCGGCCCCGAAAGAGGTCGGCGACCTGCTCACGTCCGCGCTGACCGTAAAAGAAAAGCCTGAGGCGCGCACCTTCACGCTCTATGCGGGACCGAAGAGCTTTTCGCTCCTGCAGTCATACGGCCATGGACTGGAGCAAATGGTGGACTACGGCTGGTTCGGAATCCTTGCCAAGCCCATGTTCTGGCTCATGAAACAGTTCTATTCGATCACCGGAAATTACGGTATCGCGATCATCCTGCTCACTATCGTGGTGCGGATCCTGTTGTTCTATCCTTCTCTGAAAAGCGCGATGTCCATGGAGGAAATGAAAAAGATCCAGCCCCAGATACTGGCGCTCCGGGAGAAGTTCAAGAAAGACCCTGCGAAAATGAATACGGAGATGATGAAGCTCTACAAGGACCACAAGGTGAACCCGGTCGGAGGGTGTCTGCCCATGCTCCTGCAGCTCCCGTTCTTTGTGGCGCTCTACAACGTGTTGTCCGTGTCTATCGAGCTGCGCCATGCATCGTTCATCCCGTTCTGGATCAAGGACCTCTCGGTCTTTGACCCCTTCTACATCCTGCCGGTGCTCATGGGCTTAAGCATGATCCTGACCATGAAGATGACATCCTCCACAGCCGACCCGCAGCAGGCAAAGATCATGATGTTCATGAACATCGCCTTTATTTTCATGTTCGCCTGGCTCCCGGCGGGACTCCTGCTCTACATCACCCTGAGCAACGTTCTTTCGATCGTGCAGCAGCTCTATGTACGGAAGCTTATCGGCGCGACAGGGAAAACGCCGCTTCTTTCGTCGTAGCGCTGACACGGTTGTACGGTTTTCGCCCGGATGAATGGAAGCAAGGCAGGGGCATCGAAACACCATTGGACAAAGAGCTGTTCAAAAATTGATTTTCTCTCTCCTCATGTCATTCCCGCCCCTGCTTGCGTCATGCTGGGGCAGGCTGCGGCGGGAATCCAGGGTCCAAAAATGTTCTGGATCCCCGTTTTCACGGGGATGACGAATTATGCCGGAAGCGGTGACTTTTCCAACAGCCTGCTAAAGATGGCAGTTGGCCACAGGAGTCACACCCTGCATTCGTTTATAACCGCGCTTTCTCAGAGCAGGCTACGCATACGCACTCACAAGTGCCGGGCGCAGGGAAAATTCACTTAATAAGAATAAGTAATTGATACGAAAAATAGAATGACCACATCGGCAAGGTGCTCCGAAAACATTAGCAATTAATTTGTCTGCATGTATCTCCTTAACTCGTTGTGTTGCCAACCTTAACAACAGATAATGTTACAATCCGAATTCTTCAGCATTTACCCATAAAATACCCCATTCGTCTCCCCATTCGTCAGCGTTGACACAGTCGCGGATCAGGTATATATTCGTGTTACCGTATGAACGAAAAGCATCTAATATTAGATGCTTAATCCCGTTTAGATAATGGTTATCCCCAATAAGACGCTTGCTTCTTGGAAGCATTCAAATATGAAAAAACTAATTATAACGTGCGTCATATGTGCTGTTTTATCACTCATAATAATGGTTGTTTCCTTTTTCGGCTCTTCTATCTCAGGGCAAATTGTCGACGATAGTAACGACCAGCCCATCTCAGATGCTGTTGTTCTTGTCGAATGGACAAACACTAAAGGGTTGCCTGGTCTAACATATACCAAAATACAAAAGGTGGCTGAAGATACCTCAGATAAAAAAGGTAGATTCTTCGTTTTTGGCACATTCAATCCGTTCGTTAATCCGCCACGGATGTTAGTATACAAGAGAGGCTATACTGCGTGGAACAACGAATATCTTTTCCCTTACATGGAGCACCGGGCTGAAAAACGCATCGAGCGAGGCCTGCGTGTTAGACTTCAAAAATTTGAGACAGATTACCCGGAGGTAGAGTCGTTAGATATTAACATTCTAAATATTCCCCCTGCTTTAAAGAGAGGCGTTAAACTGTACAGATGGACTGGGGGAAAAACGTTTGATCCTAAGCAAACTTACTATTCTCACATTGATTTCATAGATTTTTTAATCCTAGAAACTGGAAGTAAAATGAACAAAGCTCTTGCATGGGAAAAAGAAAAGGCTCGCCGGGATATTGATACATTAATCGAATTAGACATAACTGGAACGGTCGTAGATGCTAAAACACATAAACCGATTAATGATGCCTTGTTGGTAATTGAAGGTCGTGGGATGGGCTATATTGCTGGCGAACACTGGGAAAGTAGATCGAGCAAAGCTGGAAAAGTCAAAATATTTGCACGAGTACCATTGTTTGCAAGACCACCATCAATCAAAATCCATAAAGACGGGTACCAAGATTGGGAAAGCTTTGACAAAGTTAAATGGAGGAATAAGGAAGGAATATGGATGAATAACGTAGTTTTCGGATTGAACTGATGAGACCTAAGTCATTTTATAACCTGCCGGTCCACAGCGACGCGCCAAAAGGCGGCGCGTGACCGGCGTGTTCTTTTTTTCTGTAATCTTTGTACTCTTGTAGCTACATTCCCTCTTCAGATTTATCCGCCCTTATCACCACGAACGAACCTTCACCAAATCCTTCTTTTACGTCCGACAGTTCCTGCATATCCTGCAGGGGACCGAAAAGCGTCTGGCAAAAGCGGAATTTAAGGAACCCGGCCTTTTTGAGGTGAACGAGCAGCTCATCGACAGAGTAGAACGTGGCTGCCTTATAGAACGGGCTCTCGTTCTTCCGCTGTTCGTATTCCCTGCCGATGGGGCTGTTCTTGTCCACGAACCCGATGATGAACGAGCCACGCGGCCTGAGCACCCGGTATGCCTCCTGAAACGCCAGATCGATGTCGTCAAGAAAACAGACCGTGGTGACCATGAGGCAGAATTCGAATTTTGAATCCTTGTACGGCAGGTTCTCGGCAACGCCGGAGATGACGTCGAGCCCTTTCTTCCTCGCGACCTCTGCCATGGATCGCGACGGTTCGATCCCCTGCCGGATCCCGAGCGGAGCTGAAAAGCGGCCGGTCCCCACGCCGATCTCGATCCCGTTCGCGGTCAGCGGAAGCAGTTCCCGCACAGCGTGGAGCTCGGACACATAGGCGAAAGGGTGCTTGACAAACCACTCTTCGTATTGCTGCACGTTCCTGTCAAAGTCATTTACACCGGGCATGTGTTCATCCTCATCCTGAAAAGAGCACTTAGACACCGAAGTGGTGGATTAACATATGAGGATCTTCTGACTTTAATGCGGGTCACGTAATTACACGTATCGCTATTTATTCTTCATTAACAATCTGTTTTGAAGATCATCTGAGTCGGCATTTATCCTATGTGTGCATCGTTTTTTTGGGCAGCTCATCACTCGGCCACGCAGCATGCCGGGAAGATGTACAGTACCTCCACCCTGATATGCAGGACTCGCATCACTCCACCCTCGCCCTTTAAAAAAGGGCTCGGCCGTGTCTGCCTTGTCTTGTTCTCATAACTACGATCTGCGCAGCATTGCTATGCGTGTCTCTCGCGTCAGAGCTACCCGGCGCAGGAGAACGGCAGAACTTAAACGGCCTACCCCAGCAAGTGGAGAATTAACCTCAACGGGGTTTGGGGAGAACCTCATATCTTTGCCTTTCCAGAAGCCCCTGCATCCCATGAACAGGTTCGCGCACAAGCATGGTATGGTAGAAAAAGCCGATGCTGCCACAAAGCCCGGCAGACACGGCCGAGCCCGTTCTCCGGGCGAGGGAAAGTGCTGCGATACCCGAAAAGGCTTCTTATTAGTAACGGCAACCATGCCCTGCGCGGAGCTGTGAACTGGGGTGCAGAAAAAAATAGGATCATGATATGTGCTGAGTTAGGAACAGAGAAAAGCGACCCACACAAAACCCGGAAGACCCACATATGATACGATCGGATAAAAACGAATTGTTCTTTTGAGGATTCGTCGCCAGATGGTTGAAACAACCAGGAGAAAAAATCCGATGTTATCCGAATTGTATCAGTGTAAATCCGTGGCAAATGTCTTATTAGGTTCGTCAGATCTACCACTCAATCTTCAAAAACGCATCAACCACCTTTGGATCAAGGTGGCTCCCCGCCAGGCTGCGAATATGTTCTCGAATTTCCTCTTTTGACATCGCTTTTCTGTACGGCCGCAGCTCATCGGTCATGGCGTCCCACACGTCCGCGACAGCGAAGATCCTGGCCGCGAGGGGAATTTGTTCGCCCTTCAACGAACGGGGATAGCCGGTGCCGTCCCACTTCTCATGGTGGGCATACGGAATATCCAGTGCCGGCCGGAGATACGCGATAGGCTGGAGCATGTCGAAGGCGTCCTGGGGGTGCTTGTACATCAGGGCCCACTCCTCGTCCGAAAGGGGACCGGGCTTGAGCAGGATGCTGTCGGGAATGGCGATCTTGCCGATGTCGTGCAGGAGCGCGCCGCGTCGAATATTCACCAGCTCCTGTTCGCTGATTCCCATGGTTCTCGCGAGGCGCATGGTCATTTCCGCGACCCGCTCGGTGTGGCGCTCGGTTGCCCTGTTTCGAAGATCGAGAGCGCGGGCCCAGCCTTCAAGGGTGGCATCGTATGCCACCGTGAGCTCGATCGCTGATCGCTGGAGCCCATTGAAGAGCGTGGCGTTGTCGATGGCAATGGCAGCCTGGGCGGCGAGAGCTTCGAGGAAGTTCAGCCATTCCGTATCCAGGACCAGGGGTGACCGGTGGAATACCTCGAGCACACCCGTTATGTGGCCTTTTGCCATGAGCGGCACCGCGGCATAGGCGATGAAGCCTTCCCTCTCGAAGAGCGGCACACGCCGGAAACCGCTGGCAGGGTCAAGGAGGTCCGGGATGTTGATGCTCCGGTGCTCCAGGGCGGCAAGGCCGGCAATGCCTTCACCCATACGGAGACGGGATCGCTGGATGTCGTCCGAGCGGAACCCGCGGTTTGCGGCAAATTCGAGGGTTTGAGTATGGGGGTTCAGGAGCAGAACATCAGCAGCGTCCACACGCAGTTGCGCGATCACGAGGTCGAGGAACTCCGAGAGTGTGACCCGAATATCGAGGCTCGAGCTGATGATCATGTCGATGGCATGAAGGGCGGTGAGCCGCTGGAGACGTTCCTTTGCCAGGTCCTCGGCCTGTTTCCGTTTGGTAATGTCCCGGAAGAAGCTCTGAATGATCCTTTTTCCGCCCCGCTCGACGACGGTCACGCTGACCTCAACGGGAATTTTCTTCCCGCTTCTATGAAAAACACAGATGTCGGCGGCGGCAACACCATCGTTCAGGAGCGAGTCTTTCAATATCTTCATGCACTTTTCAGCGTCTTCCTCCGGATGGATCAACTTCTGGTGCATTCCGATGATCTTCTCATGGGGCAGTCCGAGGAGGTCGTCGGCCTTTTTATTGGCGTCAAGGATGATCCCGGTTTCCGCGTCAATAATGAAAACAGCATCATTGTCGGTTTCGATAAGGGTGCGGTATTTTTCCTCGGACTCGCGCAGCTTTGCATCGGCATCCGCCCGCAACCGGAGCTCGCGCTGGATCGTAAAATAGATCAGCAGGGAGCTGGCAATAACATAGGCCCAGCCTGTATAGGTGTGGAAAACGCTCATCCGATGCGGATCCGGGGTGAGCAATGCGAGCACGTTGTTGGAGAGGATGGTCCAGGAGATGCTGAACAGGAAGTAGTAGAAGACAACGCGGAGGACGGATTGCAGGCCGGGTGTTTTTTTCATAGTGATTCCCCTTCCCCCAGATTTCTCCGCAGCAGGAGAAGAGGAGAGCAGGCGGACAAATGCTTAGTAATAGTATACCAGATACCAGGACTTGAGGCGCTTATGTAAAGATTACCTCTGAACGATGGTGTTGATCGCGAACTTCGGCGGGCGCAGAATGGCCTTCTTTACGGCGCACTGGTCCGCTACCTTGACAAGAGCCTTGTGGTACTTTTCAGGAAAGTCCGGCGGGACATTGATGTCGATGGCGATGGTGTCGAGAAACGCCTTCCCTTCAGGCGTGGTCGCAAATTCGAGCCGCTCGGTAAGGGTAATGCCGTCGGTTGGTATCTTCCGCTCCTGACAGAAGCTGAGGATATAGCTGCCGGCACAGGTTCCGATGGAGGCAATAAAATGAAAATAAGGACTCGGCGCGGTATTCTCGCCGCCGTCGAGCTGCGTCTGGTCCGTGGGAATGACCAGCCCGTTCATTTCGGCATTGACCTTTTTCCCGCCGGGGAAGGTGATTTTGATCTCCATGGAGCCTCCTAAAAAGCGGGTCTGAATCTTTGACACGGATTTTCACCGATAAGAAACTGGATAACGTCGGATTTTTCTGAAATAATGAATTCACCCCATAAGGGGACTTTTCTTTGGAATGATTTTTTTAATCCGCCCTTATCATGTGTTACTCCGCTTCTTCCGTGTCTAAAAGTCCTTTTTCGTCGGTGTAAATCAGTTGATCCCCTCAACGATACCAACCAGCTCAAGATCGAAGGTCAGTTCCTTGCCGGCCAGTGGATGGTTGGCATCGAGCGTCAGGGTCGATTCGGTCACCTCCGTTACCGTGACCAGGCTGGTCTGGTTATCGATCTGGGTGATCTCGAGTCGTTGGCCGATCTTGGGATTCGTTCCCGGCGGCAGCTTGCCGCGGTCCATCGTCACGATCATGTCATCGCGATGGGGACCGTAGGCCTGCTCCATCGGAATCCTTGCGGTCTTTAGTTCGCCGATCTTCATTCCGACCACCGCCTGTTCGAATCCAGCGATCACCTGTCCTTTGCCGATGGTGAACTGCAGCGGATGGCGTTCCCGGGAGCTATCGAAGATGGTCCCATCCTGCAGTTTGCCCATGTAATGTAATTGAACCGTATCCCCCTGTTTTGCCTCTGCCATGGTGTTCTCCTTGTGTTCTCGTGAGGTAAAAAAAACCAGGGAAATGCTTCCCTGTTTTGAGTGGTGATTCTTGATTTTTGTTGCTACAATCTACTCTTTCTGAATGCATACTGCAACTGTAAAATTTATTCGTGGTCGGATAGTTAGATTAACAAGACAGGTGCCGTACAATATAGTATTATAGAATAGATTGTTTGCCAGACAGGAGACATAACTATGAAAAAAAAAGATAATCCACTTCCAAAGCCGCCGAATTCCGCCTTTGGAAGAAAAAACAGATTCGAACAGCCGGATGAAAACCAGACGTTGATGGCGGACCGCATGGCGGGGGCCATGGCCGAGGGAAAGCTTGATGAATTTATCAAGCAGGAGATGCCTGACAATGAATATGCCAGGAGCCTGGCCAGCATGATGATGGGAATGACCGGCATGCTTCCCACGGGAGAAACCACAACTGCCCCGACTCCTGTTGAACAGCAGCCGCAGTCATCAGAAAGCGTGCCAGCCGGGCAGGTGTTGCCGACAACTGACGTACCGACAGAAGTGCTGGAGGATGTAAGAAAAGCAATCGGGGACGGTGATGTTAAACGCCTCATGAAACTTCTTCAACAAGAACACAGCAAGCGGACACCCGGTTCAGACCCTGGCACACCTGAGGAATCAATCGCAGCTCCACCGCCTGACCAACCCGCCATTGACAAGGACCAGGTCGACGCATTACTGCAGATCGCAAAGGACAATAGTGTCTCAGTGGACTGGCTGATCCTCAGGGCCATCAAGGTCTACGTGCAAGAGTATCAGAAGACCGGGAAGTTATAGTCTTTCCACCTCTCAGTTGCAAAGTAAACTCAGAATTTGCTCAGATTCCTCTGAAGGGGTGATGAGTTTGGAATGGCATTTGCAAGCTGTATAACAGACCCAAATGCGTACTTAGATACTTTTTTTTTGCTCAATATATTGATATGCCGCCGCTTCGCGGCGACATATCACCCCGGGTGAGCGGCTGAACCTGATATGCCGCGAAACCAGCGCGGCATATCAAACCGGTTCGAGACGGACACCCCCTTCGGGGGTAGCCGCTCACCCGGGGTGTTACAGTAGAAGGATGAGAGAAAATGTCCAATGGCCGAAACTCTCCGTGCCCGTGTGGGAGTGGATTGAAATACAAAAAATGCTGCCTTGGCAAACCGATCAAACCAAGAACAACTTCTGTCACTGTTGACATGGGCGAATCTGTTGAAATAAAGGCATTCGGGTATTCTTCGACGGGGAATATCGTAATAATCGGAAAAGACGGGAACCCATTGCAACATGCTTCGGGAAGGGTTGAAAGATCGTATCCGAGAGAAAAAGGGCCTAAGATACTAAGCCGCGTAAATCTTACCAAGGAAAGTCAATTGCTTGCCGATATGGATCGGGCGCTATTGCAATTTGACACCATATTTGCCATTGACTCAAACACCAGAGAAATTCGTGGACACAGGGTATCAATAGCAGCAATCGTTCTATGCAAATGGCTGAGAAAAGGAGAAATTCCTTTAATAGGATTTTCACCAACTCAGGCTATAGAATTTCGTGACATTGACTGCCATCCTGATTTGCTTGCTTGGAAACATTTCCTTATCAGGCTTAAAGAACATCCTGATTTCTCAAGAATCGGCAAAGTTGCCCTTGTTGCAGATTCACATCTAGGCGATTTGGCAAGAATTGAAAGTCATGACCAGCCGATCATTGATGAATTTTTCTTGCCAAGCTGGGCGAGCATCGTTTACGCAACTGATTCCGCGAAAGATCGCGTTGCAAACATCCTGCTCAGAGAAGCGGATAGTAATGCAACTAATCTCTTACGACAAATTGAAAACGGCGACTGGAGAGAAGAGTCTCAAGAACCTTTTTTTGACCATGGTTGCTACTTTCGCGTTTGGGAATTCTGAAGTCGCTCCGCAGTCGGAAATGAAGCTAACCAGGGTTACGACCCGCCCGAAAAAGCAGGCGGGTCAAACCCATGCCCGTTGAACTAGTTTTGCAAATAGGACTATCACTGTGCGAAAAAGTCTGACAAAGAAAATACGGTTCGAGGTGTTTAAGCGGGATTGCTTTACCTGTAAGTATTGTGGCTCGAAGGCACCAGAAGTTGTTTTAGTCATCGATCACATAGAACCTGTTTCTAAGGGTGGCACTAACGACTTCCTCAATTTGATTACAGCATGCGAATCGTGTAACGCGGGCAAATCTGATCGTCGTTTATCTGACACTACCATAGTTCAAAAACGGCAAGAACAACTCGAGCAGCTTCAGGAACGAAAAGAACAACTTGAAATGATGATGAACTGGCAGAAGGAACTTCTGTCTTTGGACGATACAAAATTAGATGAAGCCGCAGAATATTGGCGGAAATTAGCTGAGCCCTTTAGTTTGAACGAACAAGGTCGTGCTAATTTAGGTAAGCTTCTCCGGAAATATGAGCTGCACGATGTCTTGGACTCCATGCGTCGCGCACTCGACAAATGTATCGAACACAAAGAGGGCTTGCCCACTCAAGCGTCAGTTGAAAAAGCATGGAAATATGTAGGCCGCATTGCTAACATGAAGAAAGTAGATCAAGAGAAGCCTCATATTAAAGATCTTCTATATATCAGGGGAATACTTCGAAATCGCTTTTCATACTGCGATGAGCAAAGAGCGCTTGAAATATTAGAGGATGCCTTTGATGCTGGGGCTAAGATAGAGGATCTTCAAAAAATCGCAAAGCGAAGTAACAGTTGGAGCTCTTGGCAGGACGATATGGACGAATATCTTGCTTCCGTATAAATAATTATAACATGCGGGTACCGTAGCGGCGCGTGATGGCAAACGAAGAGGTGATGAATGGAAAAGGACAACGATTCTGCGTCATACAAGGTGGGGATTATTCCTGACTTTTTCCATGACATAATTGCGTTCATTATACCCGGCTATACGGCACTTATTTTGTTCGCCTGCAATCTTGTCATCATTGGCCTATTAGAAGCATCAATCATCAAGGACATCGATCTCAAGGGTTTTTCTTTATCTCTCGTCGTTGCATACGTCATTGGGCGGTTTTTTGAACAATTAGGCTTGATAATCATTCATCGCAGGAAGTTCCCCTTTTTTCTTGCGTCGTCCAAAATACCGTCACCCAAATGGTCTTTAATCTTCGACGAAAAAGACGGCCACTACACCACGCCATTCAAGAACAATGTGGCTAAGAAGATTGAGGAATGGCTTGAAAGGCAAGATGGCACCACACTGCTTTCAACGTGCAAGGACAAAAGCAAGGATGATTATTTCAATCTTATACAGTTCTATCTGAGGGAAAGATTTCCTTCTGTTGCCCTATATGAAAAGAAGCAGGGTGCGACTATCGTATTGACTCGTAGTCTGGCATTAGTTTTTGCGTGCAACATATTGGTCTACTTTCTGTTGCTGCCTCTATTGCGTGCCGAGGTTACTTTTAGTTTGGTCGCAGTCTACTGGCTCATCTTTAATCTATTGTTTTCTTATGTCCTATATAGGCGGTTTCAGCAAGATAAAATCTACCATGCGATGTATATCTTTGAGACATTTATCGCTATGAAAAAACTTTTAACAAGCAAGAATCGCAATTCTGCCGCGGAAGAAGATAACGATATCTAAATGAGCACTGTCGAGACGGACCGCGCCGATCAGGTTCCAACCAGCGGGTCCACAGCGACGCGCCATGAGGCGGCGCGTGACCCGCGTGGTTCAAC